>WLWD01003691.1_pt1 | contig 57432 bp, 25 predicted proteins | sample 6712731 | NCBI WGS metagenome assembly WLWD01 (sample SAMN12718690, study PRJNA576275) | sponge metagenome | isolation source: marine sponge | host: Mycale hentscheli | place: New Zealand: South Island, Marlborough, Capsize Point | collected 2014-11-01 | reverse complement strand
AACTTTTGTCTTCTACTTCGTACTTTCGCCTTCCTTTTGGAAACTAACCACCGCCTTTACTCGTCGATTCCACCCGCTTTTTAGTTACAATTAATTGCTGCCTTGTTACCTTCTCTTCCCTTCCATTTTAAACCTACGACGCCTTACCTCGCCGATTCCAACCGATTTTTAGTCGCCTTTTACCTTCTCTTTCGTACTTTCTACGCCGCCTTCCATTGTCTATTGCACCTGCTTTTTAGAATTTACCAGCACTCTACTGAATGTGGCGACACTTACCTAACATGAGATCACGATACTTTACCATACCGTACAAAGCTCATGAATTATTCATGAATACACACACCGTCTGTCACCGTCGTTGTTGTCATTGTTACTGACACACAAGCGTATTATTATATAGATTATTGTATGAATGAATAATTACAATATAAACTTGTAGGAAATACAATATAGCCAACATTTTCATAAGTAGCTATAGCTATTTCACACCTTCTTGAAAAAAGCACCCCCCCCCCTCCTCCTCCTCCCACTCTTAAAAAATCCTAAATCCGCCCTGCTGGTGGACACGCCCACTGAGTAAACTGACAGCATGCCAGCCCAACCACGGGTGGTACTTATGAAATGTGATACACTTCATACACTCACAAAACACATGAAATATTATAACGAAAATGAATATACATATTGTTTCAATCTTGTAGTCAATATTTTGCTACATACTGTGAAGAAAGCACTTGGTTCTGATGCTCTTCTGTTAGCTGTGCGTCCAATCAGAATTGGCAGCAATGAATGCTCCTACTACAAGTATGAGCCTCCTCAAAGGTGAGTAGAGTGTGTGTTTATAATAACATAAATATTTAGTTAGGAAAATTTGTGAATTAATGAGAAGTAAGATGATTAGGTTCTACAAATTTGATTTTTGATGAGCAAGTGAAGGAAATGCGTGGGCAGGGCCTCGCTATAGTATAAGAATAGCTGGCCCCGCCCACTGCACTAGAAAATAGAAATGATTTAGTGTTCAGGCCTCTGTACAAGAAATAATGAATGTCTGTGTGTGTAGGAAATTAAAGTCAAAAGTATTCATTTGTTCTGTGGAGTTGTGGGCAGACCAACATTGATTTTTGCCATTACGTGATGAAAAAAAAAGACCACATTTATATAGCTCACCTGAAGTTAATGTCTTATCTCCTCCTGTTCATCTAGTTTTAAAAGGCTCATTCAGTCCATTTATTCCTAAAAGTAGCTACAAATATGTAGCTGTTTAATGGCATTACTTTCTTACCTCAATTTTCCTCAAGTAGTGGTAGTTAGCGTACTATCTATTTATAATAAACCATTCTGACTATCTATATATTTAAATGACGTGTCACTGCTGACAAAAAACACTTAGTTACTTCTTAATGCAATTTTTAAAAAACATTCTTGCATTGAGCAAGTGGCTGGGTTCGAACTCCGGTGACAGCCAGATTTAAAAAATTCTGTATTGTTAAAAGGACGGAGAGAATACATCTAATGAGTAAAAGAAGGCTGAGAAAGGAATTGGGAAGATCATTAAAATTATAAGCAAGAAAATATACTTAGCCATCTGGTAGATGGATGCTAAAATTTTGACAGGAATGGAATCCAGATGGAGTTGACCTCAAGGCTTTTAACTATTTAGATTAGCTTCCTAGTCAGTTTGGGGTTCTTTCTGTAAATTGATGCCATAAAAATACCATTTTTCTTATGTTTTGAATTGAATTAATATGTATTGTTTGTTCAGGGGATGTTGAAATTGTAGGAGATGTCTTTCTTAATTTGAATTTATTAATATTTATAATTCTAATTTATTGTTGGAATGATTTTTTTTTGTACTTGTAATGATAGTATAATTTAATGTACAGATTTTTTGAAAAATACAATATTGAACGAAAGTTTAATAGCCCAGGAATTATATATGCTTACGAAGATGGTGAACCTTGCTTCAAGATTAAATGTGCTGGTGTGTCCTGCATTTTTGAGTTTCAAGCTTATCGTTATATTGGAGGCATGCATCCTCAAGCTGAATATCTGATGACAGCTAGCCCTCAAGAAGAAATTTCTACGTCTTTTTTGAGTATCAAAACAATCTTAGAATGTGACAATGAGAAGAGAGATAAGGAAGAAAGTCGTGAGTGTATGGAGACCTGTGATGTGGTGACTGTAATGGACATGGATTCTTCTCCGAGCAATGAAGATGAGGTACCAACTGTGTCATTTATTGACACAGATTCATGTCCTGCAGAATCTGAAGGGTCATCAAATTCTTGTCTTAGAGTGTCTGAAGTATGAAGTGCTATAGTTGAATTTCAATTTGCAGAAGTTTTTCTATTTACTGAATATTTCTATATTTGTACAATGATGTAAATTTGTGTTGACATTTTTGATATTATTATTAGCTACTTAAACTATGTAGCTATAATATGTAAAAATTTATATAGATATTTTACTGTCAATTTGAAAAAAAACAACAGTTCCCACATAGAATAATGTCCAACGTCTGCTAAATTTGTCATTTCTCTCTCTCATCTGATGGTCCCCAACCAAACTGCTGTTGATACAAATATAAAGGCAATGATAAGAATAATAATATAGTGTAGCTAGTGGTCAAATTTCAGCATGGGTCATAGTACAGTCAGTTTCACTATTCCTCCTCAACATGTTATACTCTTTACCATAATACAAGTTAGCATGTGTGAGGTCTCACTGTTCCTTGATAGTCAAGTCCCACAATTCCTGCATAACTGGTGTAGTAAGTTGCTGAGTCACCAAGTTTTCTATGTAACTTAATAAAATAAAAAATGTGGATGTGGGTAAGGATAGCCATGGCTACAAGTTTGAAGAAATGTAAGGTGTTGTTGTTTTTTAAATCAAAATAGACCATCTTTACGTGGGAATAAATTGATTATACAGTTATACTGCTTCAATGAAAAGCTGATATTCCTGGTTGTATACATGTATATTGTATTACCAAAATAGTTGCCACTTTCCAGAACAAATGAAATAGACTACATCTACTTGCATGCCTACTAATAAAGTATGAATCCTTGGACTGATTGGCGAGCAAGGCACTATATACAGTGGTGTCAAATTGAGAATTAGGGATAGTAGTTAATGACCCAGTGTCTTCGGATACTACAGCATTAAGTCAGTCTTGCTTTAAAATTAAGCTCCAAATTGTGAGAGAATTCCTGAGAAAATGCTTGTTTTTCAAGTCACAAAAAGTTGCTGCAACCGGTTACTATGGCAGTGAAACCCTTTACCAGATGTAATTTCAAAATTTTGTTGTTTTGGGGGGTTGTGAAGTGTTGATTGTTGGTTGTCAAGAGCCACTGGAAGTCAGAATGCCTTACTACAAGAAGTTACCAATACTCAGGAAATTGAGGTATAAGTAGTAATTCCATGCATATTTGTTGGCTAAAAATAACACTGGCCATTTTTTTGTAGCTGAGAGCTTGTTCAAGACTTACTGGTAATTGAGGTAGTCAGAATGGCTTAAGTTTGATACTACAGAAGTTACCATTACTCAGGTAAGAGAGTAATTTTGTATGCTTGCTAAAATTAATGGTCAACTGCTATTATACTGTTTTGCATGAACTAATCTAATATATAAAATATATAGTAACAATACTGTAACAATACTGTAGTTTTATGTTACCTAACTAGGCAGGTTCGCTTGATATTTATGCTCAAGCACACCACTAGTTTATATGTGTGTGTGTGGACGTACATATGCCATTTGTACTTTGACCCTCATGTATTTTTGTGTTAGCTCGGAGTTCAACCCCGTCCCAAACTACACTAAACAGAATCCTCTGGTTTATCGATCATTACCCGTATCATCCTAGAAATTGAATTGTTTAGCGCTTTGAATTCTTTTGCGGGTGCAGTTAAAACTCAAAAACTTACCAGAGTTCCATTCTATTTGAGTTAGTGGCAGTGGTAAATTAATACCAGCCCTACGCAACAGTACATTTACTTGAAAATTTATTGTCCACTAACCACAAAGGTACGTTTCGTGTAGGTATGTTCAGTTGTGTGAATAGTATTGTGTATTACAAATAGCAAAAGAATATCACAAAGAAAACGTTTAAATAATGTGACATGTTATTTTGTTGCTCTCTTTTTTTTCAATTCAAACAGTTGCAGGGAGTGGTTACTATGGCATTCAATCCCCTTTACTGTACATATGTAATTTAAAACTCAACTTTTCTTTAGTAGCTTTGAGTGTTAGAAGTTAAAATCAATCATTTAACAATTGTGTAGTTTTAGGCTCGCTTGCCATTTGTGCTCAAGCACATCACTAGTAACAATATTGAGGCAATGAAATCACATTTTTCACTTCTGAAGTTATCATCAATCATGGTTGGCAACTGAGTACCAATCAGATTGCAGATCAACTATACGACTAGTTACTTCATTTTTAAGTACCGTAAAAAGGCTACATTAAAGCAGCAGCAACGAGTGATGGTTTCCATACAGATGTCTTATTCCAAAGGTCTTGACCCCAACAACCTTCCTCTTCTTACACTAGAAGATTCTGGCCCCAAGTGTCCCTCCATTCCTAGTTCTGACAATGCTTTTTATAAAATTCATGTTCAGGTCTGAACCAAAGGAAAGACCAGTTTTGAGGCTCACAACTGAAGAGTGGTGGATTCATTACTTTAATAATCCTTATTTTATCAAGCACTTTACCAACTTGCATAATTAAGGAATCTCAATTTTGTAACCCCTGCAAGTTTCTTTCACTTAAGATTTTGTATTTTCTAAATTGTGTCTGGCAATAAAACAACAACAACAAACATCAAACTCCCAATACAGAACAGTCTCTGAATAAAGGACACAGAACAATATTATCCTCTCTTTGTAGATACTAGATTGACTACATCTAGAGTAAGCCAGGCACTATTGCTAACATTAATTTGTGTAGCATGCCTGACCCTTTGCCTAGACCCTTTACCTACTAGTGTTGAATGTCCTTCTTTTACCTAATCTAGTGTTAAAGTAAGAAACCCTTTACCTGTTGTAAATGTAACTTATCTTTGCATGCAAGTGGATTTAGCAATGGAGACTACCATCAGTGCAAAGAGAGGAGAATAAATTTTAGCACAGGCTAGTTTAATTGACTATGTGACTATAATGGAATAAAAAATGACATAATAACCATAAAACAAAGTTCCGCAACACATATGAAGCTAAAATATAAAATGTCAGTGAGTGTTTATTATGGCTTTGGTGTTCCACCGTCCCCAGCACCATACACTCGCACTGGGCACTGGTCAATATTATCACGGCAATCTTTACATTCTTTTATACGATGCCCACAATTGAAAGGCACGACTTCTTTTTCGTTAGAATGTGCACAAATCCAGATCTTCCAGGAACATTTTTTCTGTTCCTCACACTTGGGACAGCGTCCAACTTTTTCGACGGTGAAATGGTCCTGACAATAGCTGTAGGTACTCTGGCACTGGTATTCTCCACTAGCATATATGTTAGAAGTTTTGCAAACATGACACTGGGATGCAAAAATAGGAACTAAATTAATCTTTATTTTATCTCATGTTAAAAAAATGCAGAGGCCCATAAATTGAGACTATAATAGACGAGTGAGTTCATCTGGTGGTCATTAAGTCAGTTTTTATTGTTCTCTCTCATGTACTAATATGCCACACATAGCTATGTCCATATATATTACCACTGCATCACTAACTCATTGATCATTAAAACTTAACCATCTTTGCCCCATGTGTACTTTAAGGCATTGACCTATTAGGTAGGAAAAAACAACAACAACTTCTCTATAGCTAGTGTGGCCATATTGGTTTTGAATATCTCTCTAGCTACTCACCTTATTGGAGCTATCATACTTATTGTATTAAGTTTTCACTCTAGCAGTTTCATTGGTCATTAATTATGAAGTATGAAACTTATTTAGAAATACTATTGTATAATCTACTTCACTGTCTAATTCCTGGCAGCTGCTAAATAACATGTAAAATTAAGACTGACAATCTTACAGTTCCATTTGGTTGAGGCTTTCCCTTGAAAGGAGTAACAGTTAGTTTACTGTTTGAGCATTGCCCCATAATGCAAATTGAGAGAAGCTATTAAAATTACTGGCACAGAATTTACAATCCAATTAAAATTTGCTTGCTGAATATATTCTTATACTGTTATAGCCTTAATTCATAACTAGTCAACACGGATACTGATTTACTTTAGACAGACCACAATTTAAGTACTGGCAGATAAGGGGTGGGGTATTTCCCTTGTATTGAAAAGTATTAGCCATAAGAAAAATCTATGGCATATGGCAAGAGATGGAAATATAATTATTGCTATATACACACACTGGCATTATCTGTTCTTTACTAGATCTGGCAAGATGCCAGTTAGGGTACTTCCTTCAAACTAACAGACAGCAAATGAACAAAGAAACAGGCACTGCTATACAGGCCGAATACATATGGTTGTAAAATCTTATAGTCAGTTGACTAATCTTTAGTTAGTAGCATGGTATAAAAATAGTGGTATATAAATGGTTGTATAAAAATGGTGGTTTAAAAATGATGCTAAAAATTAACAATAAATTAATGTAAGCTTATTAGAGTATAATGTTCTAGACGATGAAAATACTAAACTAAATGTCCTGCAAGTTAGTTTTATGGCCTTCTATTGCCTCCATCTACTCCACCTAGCACTTCACAGGCAGTGGTTCTGTTGTAGCAGTAGTCACACAAGTCCCTAACATGGCCGCAAGTATACTTCACATTCTTGTGAATCCGGTTTGTGTGGCCACAATTCCAGTGCTTCCAAGTGCAAAATTTGCTTCTGTCACACTGAGGGCAGTAGTCCGTTTTAGGTTGGTCAAAGTGATAACTACAGAAACTGTACTTCCTCCCACAACTTAGATAGGGACCAGTAACAAACACTGGTCTAGAATCACAATAGAAACACTACAAGATATATTGTGGAATACATACTGAGTAATTGTGCACTTATAATGTAATTATATCTTACCTGAGCCATTGCTGCTTGTGGCTATAGTGAATGCGTGTAGTTATTAACTAGAAGCTGCTATTGCTGGCACTTTTATGTTTGTGTTGCAATTGTTGAAATCAGCGATGAATATTTTGGCAGCTAGAAATTTCCCCGGGGAAAATCAAGTATTGCGTGATGTACGTAGAAGTCATGTGTCGATGTTTTTAGTTTGCATTTAGTTTGCATTTATCTTAAAATTTATATTAGGAAGCTGTACGTGGCAGCCTTTATTGACCAGTTAGTAGCTATGGTAACTGTATGTGAGATTTGTGGTAGAGATAATGTAATCAACATTGTGGTTGGGTGGCAAAGAATGGGTGTGTGCGCAAAAATTGTGGGGTGATTGCTAGAATGTCCACTGGGAAGGAATTTTAGATTAACTAGATGGCAGCTCATGAAAATAGATTATTAGTGTGGAGAGAGGTAACCAATGCCTGAACACACAATTTGCTTATTCATTTTTCTTCATATGTTTGACAGTTTTTTCTTTTGCAATATTTTGAAATTTCTGTTAGCAAGTCAGCATTCATGTGATATTGCATTATCTCCTGTTCACTCATGTAGTGTTACTCACTGGTAGGGCCTGACAACTTGAAGAGCAATGGAGTAATAAATGGCTTCTACTATCATTGAAAAAAGAAAGAAAAAAACAATAAAGGAGTTAGTAATGACCTTCAAGTTAATTGTTCTTTCTTTAAGTGAACTGCTAGCTATATCACTTAGTTGCAGTTAATTCAGTGAAAAATTGTTTGAAGAAATCCTTCAAAATGAACTCTTAGTAATCAGTAATTCTGTTGTTTTAGTCAACACTTTTTAATAATAGGAACACAATTAATACAAAAAGATTATCTATAAAAGTTGTATTAAGAAATAGTGGGGGGGTTTTCAGGTGTTCTATTACCGCTATCCTTTCCACCGAGCACTGGACATTTTATGATTGAGCAATAGCAGTTGCTACATAAATCCAAGACATGACCACAGGTATATTTGACTCCTCTACGAGTTATGACATGAGAGCATTGCCATTTTTTCCTTGTACAGAATTTTTTCTTGTCACAACTAGGACAATATCCTTCTTTGTAAGCATTGTTGTGCTTGCTACAGAAACTATATGTGTTGCCACAGTTCAAATACGTTCCTGTGTGAACCGCCGACATTCCGTCTCCATAGCAGCACTGTACATGATAAACAAAGTGGATATAGATTTATTGATACAAAGGTCTCATATATAAATAGTCTTACTTTTGCCATGGTTTGCAAGATAACTAATAATTGGTTTTCTGTGAAAATTTATTTGCTTTTTTTTTTGTTGCAAACTATAAAGAAACATTAAGTAAAAATGTCAACAGTTGAGGTAAAATGAACTTACATACCTGGTTAAGAATTTGGCAGTTGTTAGCTCAATTTTTTTTAATTTGTGGCTTAGCTGAACCTATTTAAGTCCAACAGTTGTGTATCAAAACCACTTCCTTTGGGTGAAACATTCTCTAAAAATTTGCAATTTATAGCAGCGACTGCATATCAGGTGTTTTCCCCAAGAATGAATTAGGTGGGAGTGAAAATATTTGCATGCTGATCAGATTATAGCACTGCTAGAACTGCAATGCTATACAATGAAGAGATTTAATTTCTTTCTCAATTTTCTGTACAGAAGGTTGTACCTCTTCTAGCTAGACAATGGCAGTGTTCCCTCATCTGATTTAAAGTATTAATCAATTCTATTGTTATAGCACTTCTTGATAGACAATCCTGATTGAATCTGTGAAGCGATAAGTAGCCTCTCGATAAGATTACCTATATGACACACCCCTGTGATTACCTATGACACACCCCTGTGGTGAATTATACATACAGTAGTTATAACTGATTTGTAAAGCTGCAAACAGAAAATCAAACTTGCAAAATTCCTTAAAGAAAGCTCATTCTTCTCCCTTTCTCTCTCCCCTTAGTTTGTTAAGAATTCAAAGTTTTAGTTATTGCCCTAATTTATACTTCCCTCTAAAGGTCTTATTTTAATATTTGATGAAATTGTATTTTAGCGTATTTTGGAAGGTTGTTTTTATTGATTATTTTTGCATATAATGATTTATAGTTCTTATCAAGGTCCGGTCTACTGGGATTTATTGGGTTAGCTGTGATGCCTCCTGCGGTGTGTCTGGTGTGATTGGAGAGTAGATAACTATGTGCTTGTGGCGGGTATGGCAGTATATTCGAATCATGTCAGTCACAGTATCACAAATACTACTGTGGACTCGAGGACTGCACTATATTAACTGAAGTCAAATCCTTTTTTTTTTATATATAAAAATACTTTTCACCACTACACACAAATTACTGTATAGGACTGTTGAGCACAAGGTGGAACTATAATTGCAATATAAAATGCCTCATATAACTCCTTGGCTCATTTTGTGATTGGGAGCAATATGTACTTCGTAAGTAAGTTCCGTTAAACTGACTTCACTTCTTAGACTGGTTCTTTATGTTGTTTTGCAGTTTAAACACCAGGTAAATACAACTTGTTTTCATAAAAGCAAATAATACATTATATTTAATAATATTTTAGAAAAAACTATATTTGAAGTAAACAAGTGGTAGCTGCTACTCAGAACTCTGTTAGGGATCTTGTCTTCCAGATTCTTCACCTTTATACACGGGACAATCAGACATGTCTTCATAGCATTTGTCACATTCCTGAATAATATGCCCACAGGTGTATTTGACATTCCAGTTGGTGATGTTATCAGAATGTGCACAGATCCAATTTATCCAAGTGCAGCCGGATTTTTTGCAGGGACATCTACCGGCATCATCTTTCGTGAAATGTTCATCACAATAGCTGTATGTAGCTCCGCACTTGTATTTTCCAGTTACAGTAGCATCCTTACTACACTTCCTACACTGTGTGCAATATATTAAATATGAATTTGTTCTTAGTTATATCTTACCTCTCCTTGAGGAGATTCACTTCCTTTGTATACATCGACTGAATTACCCATAGTTATTAAATTTGGAATTTTGCTGTTGTTTAGAAATTTATGTAATTTTGTGGCTTTAGCTGGGCTGAATCACAAACTATCCACTCGATTCCAACAGTCCGACCTGTGACAAACCACTTCCCTTGAAGGAACATTCTTTCAAAATTTGCAATTTATAGTTATGACTGATTAGTGGGTAATTCCCCCAAGAATGAATTAATTAGATGAGAGAGAAAAACATGAGTGCAGTGATCAAACTTGTGTAGCATTATTTGCCTACAATGTGACTCTGACAGGAGGTGTCACTCTATTACCTGTCCTTAGAAGAATCCTCACTCTTAGTTGTACTCGCTGTTTAGATTTTCACCTCACACTTCTCTGTTTGTCAACTAGCTCACAAGCATAGTTCACTTACTGATAATTTACTTGTTTGAGTCATTTACATTTTTTATGCCTGAATTTGCTACTTGTTTGCACAGTAATAAAAGTATGAACAACAAATACAAATTAATGATGAATCTATACTAGACAATTGTGAGTTGTCATCGTTTGTGTCAGTTTGAAGAAAATACAATTTTCATTGGAGATGACCGTGGGTATATATCTTCCGCTAGTTTATTAATCAGACTGATATTATCATTTGAAGTTTGCTGGTGGGAGTAGATATCTTCTCTCTCTTTCTTGAATACAGCATCAATGTTTTCTGACTGCCCACTCATGTATGGGACATTCTGATCTGTTTCTGCAGATATCACACAAGTGGTGCTTGCCACACTGGAAGTCCTTGAAGAGCTGAGTTGGTGCCTTCCTCTGACATCCTTCACAGAGTGGAGTGGAATGAGGAGGAGCTGATGAGGACCCAAGATCTTGCTGCTGTCCTGAAGGAACCTGAAATACAGTAATAAGTGAGAGTTTGGTGAAATTTCTATCATGATTCAATAATTCAGGCCTTTTTACAGTAGTTTATCTCTGTACTAGTGCAAAATATATATATAACTGCTTGTCGGTCCTTTTGCACAAGTTAGCATGTCTACTAGGCTAGACTTTGGGTGGTAATATAATAGAAGAGCGGTGGTTCCCCTGTGTATAATTTCTGATATTTAAAGCTTTTCAATAGTGTGGTAAAACACAAAATAAAACTACTCTTTGTAGCAATAATTGCAATAGAAATGAGCATACACTGAACTATAATTTGCTATGATAGATTCTGGGATAAAAAACATGTATTAAAATGTTTTTCTTGTTCTATTTATGGCAGTCTAGTTCCTCCATCTTGTCCACCAAACACTTCACAGTAGCTATTGTTTCTATAGCAACTGTCACATAAACTCCAGACATGACCACAGGAATACTTGACACTACTGTGAGTTATATTACTATGGCCACATGTCCAAGATTTCCATGTGCAGAATTTCTGTTTGTTACAAGTTGGACAATATCCGGCATAATCTTTGGTAAAGTGGGTGTTACAGAAACTATATGTATGGCCACAATTTAAGTAAGGTCCCGTGGCACGAACTGGCTGGTTGTCACCATAGTTACACTGCATAACAGAAACCATTTTTGCATGGTATTATTCTAATAGATAATATATAACTAACTGAGGTGTTCCTCCATTCTAGTAACACTTACCTGAGCCATTACTCTTGAAAGATTGTGTGCTTTTGCTGTAGAAACTGTATCAAAAGATATCTTGTATTTACAGATAATTATGTGGCACACTTGGATTTCATGTATCTGAATCTTCAATAGGAACTAATCTTCCTGGTTAGCTGCCACTTATTGTCCAATATTTCTACCCTTCTTCTGCCACCACAGCTAATTCCTGTTTTTATGAATGCTCATACACCCACTTTCTGAGAATTTAGAGGCGGTTATGAAGATGTCATGGCTACGTCATGGAGTAACATTTGTTGCTGGAAAAATCCGGGGAAAATCAGTCTAGAAGAAATCCCACGCAAAGAATCCTCAGAATTCTTCGATGTTTTTAGTTAAACAATAACTTGTTGACAGTTAATTGTCAACACCAATGTGACGCAACTTTCCAGGGAGAGGTCACGAAATTCATCGAAATTTTTCTCGTAGGGCGGCTGAGTGCAATTAGCAAAAAATTTCTTGGGCGGGCATCTGAGAGCAATTAGTGTATTTACATTTCCTTGCTGGCCAGCTGTAATTGACTGCAAGTTGTAGTGGCAATTGGTGCCTATCAGAATATCAGTTGGCATCTGTTGGGCTAGTTGCACTACTCTAAGTGTGATGGGAGGAGATGATATGATGGTGGAGTGTGTGATGTGTGACTGAGGGGAGTGTCTAAGGTGGAGGGATTCCGGCTTGGAGGGGAGAGGGAGGGAGACCAATCATGTTTGTGGTGGAGCACCATAAACCAGTCTCAATGCATATATCGGAGATCAGAATGAAGGGCAGTAGATAAGAGCGCAGGCCGCTCTGCCTGCATAGTGATGATTTCACCGATAACTGACAGGCACATAGTTTGTGGTAACCAGAAGTTGATTGCATTTGTGCTTGTGTAAATATTGTATTGATGTGCTAGGGAAAGGCCCCTTGGATTGCCTGCCTTCATCTAAATCAATAGAAGATGTTGTTGATGTAGTATGTAGCAGGTACAATGGAGTAGCATGAGAATGCCAGAGATGCTAATGCTGTTTGTATGATGCTATTACTTGCATTTGGTATGACTGCAATAATTATATATTTCATTCCACAAATAATTTAACAGTTTGAGCACAAGGAAAAATAAAATAAAGATTTTTTTTTCAAAGAGCACACATTATTCAACATATTTAAAAAAATTCCTGTAGTTGATTGATTTAGGCAATGCTTCAAGCCAAATTGACATATCAAATCTGATGGAACCACTTGAATTAATGAGTGACACGCACTATAAATCCATCAGATTAAACAAGTATTTTATTGACAGGAAGACTCAGTACGGTGATCGCTGGATAGCATAGGAGGCTGTAAATGGCATATTATCTGTGGTAAAGTATCATCTAATTGATACTTCATCAATTGAACTTAATGATTCTTGGATTCTACAGACCACATCAACCACATACACCTGCCTTTAATATTGTTTTAGCATTTTGATTCCCATATCATTGCTGGGATACTCAATAGCCCCAAGGAATTGTATATGGTAAGGTGTAGAATGTAACTAAATGGGAAGGTCACAGCTCATGAATTTCATTAGCTAATAAGACTAAGTACAGCTATATTTCTAGGGCTGGCAGGAGATCAAATAATTTCCAGATATTTAGAAGGATAAACTTTAAAATATATCTTCTTTTTTTTTTTTTTAACAAACAAGTGTATTTAAGTTTGTCAAAATAATTAATCAGCACCAATTAGCAATATCGGCGAGTCTCAGGCTGTAGCTCTGGTTTAGCAGCATGGAAGGTCCTGAACTTGAGGGGTACTTGTTAATCATTTTACTTAACCCACACTTATAATATTTTATTTCAAGTTAATTGTGTAGCAAATAATATAACTAGACTCAGGCCTGGTTGGTAGCTCACATCTCTCAAGCTTACAAGTCAAAGTAGTGACATGTAATGTAGCAATTGAAAGCGTAATTGTTACAATTGCAACATTATTGTTGTAGAAATAGGACTAATTATTATTACTATTTCTGATATCACGGAGTTGCAGTTTGAATAGTTGCTAGGACACATTTTACTTTTTCTACAATGTGCTAGTAAGACTGATACAATTAGTTATTATATAAAGAAGGCATTTCAGCAATACATTCCAGCTTTACTGAATCAAAAATATATTCTTCTAGTTTTCATTCTTGACTGTTAATAAAGAGTTTGGCAGTAGCTATATAATATAATGCGCTTGCATATGTGTGATCCTCACATAATTAGCAGCTGCTCATTAACTCTTCAAAATTGCCTATATTTCTAGCTAATTTCTCATTGCTTTCAGGTTCCACTTAAAAAATAGGCGAATTAAAAAAATAAGAAAAACAAAACAAAAAATAAAACAAAGTGAATTAGTGCAACGTCTACTAGCCCTCTAAACATCGGAATAATTTGTTCTGTATTTGGTAAGTTTAGTATGTGACATTTTAGTAGCCTTTTATGAAAAACACTTTCTCAAGTGTATTAAGAATGAATTTTTTTTTTGAAAAATTAGATAACTTACTACTCATTAGCTATATTGGAAGAATATATATTATTAAGTGCAGCTAAATTAATTAGTGGTAGCCTTGACAATAAACACCTTTTATGAAGACATTTTTTGACTAAAAACTTGTAGACGTGTTCTAATAGCATATCTACGATGATGATGACGATAACAATGATGATGATGATGATGATGATGATGGATTAAATGTAAGAGCTGCTGTTGTAGTCAATGAAATTCAGGAAAGATGGATTATGTCACTGATCCAATGAATGAGCGCAATGCCCTGTGCAGATTCTTGTGATAATATTCTGAACTTAGCCCAGGTTATACATTGTTTACAGTTAATTATCATAAGAAGCCTGTAGTTGGCGAGCAAGTGGAGCGAGCGAGACACTCTCAGGGGTAACACAATTGAAAATTGGGGATATTTGTGACAGGCTTCTCAAAAACCAGGAATTTTGGCGAAGTGTCAAAGCTAGAAAACAGTAAAAACACTGACTGTGGTCAAATTTCCTGAATTTTTTAATTTTGCACTTATTATTAAGTACAGTTATTGTTCTATCATTTTGCCAAATTTCAAAGCTTAAAATGTTTGTATCATATCAAGCGCGCCATTGAAAGAAAAGTCATTTTTTAACCTTTTATTTCTTCTCAGCATATACGGAAATTAGCAATACATAAAGCATGGGAAGTGTGGGAATCCCTTGAATAATAGGGAAAGTGGGAAGGTTACGCAAAAGGTTAGTTCCTACAAATAATAGAACCATTGGTAAATTACTCACTATTATTCAAGTGATTCTTACCGTACTTTTGAAAAGCCTATTCTTATTAGTAAGTGGCGCATCAGAAACCCACAGCATTTTTTTGGCTCACATTTTGAATGTCCATAGTTAAAATCCTTTGTATACTATGTTGTATAGTTCAAGTCTAGTAATTTTCAGTAAGTACCAGGATTTCTATTTTTTTAAGCAAATTCATGGATTTTGCAGAGCCTGTCACATTTGTTTGTTTATATATATGTGTGTGGACGTACGAGCTACTAAAATAAAGTCGAGTTTTTTAAATACGTATATGCGGTAAAGGGATTTCAATGCCATAGTAACCGCTCCTCGCAACTGTTTGAATTGAAAAAGTAGCAACAAAATCAAGTCACATTATTTAAAATTTTCTTTGTGATATTCTTAATAGTAGTTGTAATGCACAATACTTTCACACAACTGAACATACCTACTCAAGACTTACCTTCGTGGTTCATCTGGACAATGAATTTTCAAGTAAATACTGTTGCGTAAGGCTTATAACTGTGACAAATAGCGTATTAACTTACCACTGCCACTAACTCGAATAGAAATGGAGCCCCATAAGTTTTTGAGTTTTAACTGCAACTGCAAAACAATTCAAAGCGATTAAATTTCTAAGGTGATACGGGTAATGATCGCTAAACCGGGGGATTCTGTTTAGTGAAGTTTGGGACGGGGTCGAACACGGAGCAAACACAAAAATACGCGAGGGTCAAAGTACAAAATGACATATGAGTGTTAGTTGTTAAAATCAATCGTTTAACAATAGTGTAGTTTAAGGCTCGCTCGCCATTTGTGCTCAAGCACACCACTAGTTTAGTGTAGCTATTTTAAGTGCATTTATAAGTAAAATAGTTTTACTTTTGTGGATATTGTATGGCCCTAGGATATGTTTGCACGATCATTATGAATCACAATTCCACTTATAATCTGACCCAGAGACAGCAGTGCAGCACTTTTTTAATCCAATTGAAGACTGTTGCTGGTCATAATTTAAAAAAAATTTCATTGTATTTTGTCAATTAGCAACAATTTAAATATTTTGAAGTTGGTCTGTGATTGGTGTAGTCTAATTGGCTCTCCGGGTACATTCTGAAGAGAACTTGAAAGTCTGTTGTCCCCAGACCATTTCCAGCCAGGCGTGTGTGAGTCCAGACACCAGGGAAGAGCAAGACAGAGACAGAGACTAGTAGTTGTTGTTCACTTTCTGTAACAGAGACTCGTAGCGGTTGTTTACTTTGTGTATTAGTTAGCTGTTGTGGTGTGCATTAATAGTGTATCATTATGTGTGGAGTCTGAGCATGCGCGAGTGCCAATATAACTGGGTGCACGTGTGTTCAGACTCGTATTTGCTAATTAGAAGATTGAACTAACATTCAACTCTGTCTCGAGTCAGTAATGGTAGCGGGAGAGCTTTTACCAGTTCCCTAAGCGTCGTGAACAGTTGAGGTTGGCAAGGAACTGGTGACAGCATTACTTTCTCGAGGACTGGATCACCAAGGAGCGCTCTTATCAGCACTGTTTGACCCATTCCTGCTTCTGCGAAGAAGCGTCTCTACAGCATGGTAAAAGGGGTCTGACCAGGAGAGGGAAGGAGAATGCCCTAAACTGAGGCTATTCAGTCTCCTTGGGAAAACCAGTAAACTCACACACTCCTATAATACAAGATTTAAAGAAGAAGTAACAATTCTCCCCTAACACAGTTTTTACTCAACTATTACATATTATTTTTTACTATTATTATTACTATTACTATTATTATTACTATTATTATTATTATTGTTGTTGTTGATGTTATTGTTGTTGTTGATGTTGTTGTCGTTGATGTTATTACTACTACTACTACTACTACTATGATTATTATTAAACTTCTACCCAAAATGATCATTTGCTGCCATAATATCCAAAGCAACTGGCTAGTAACAACTTATTACCAACCTAACAACAAGTCTCAGCCACATTATATAGGGACAGTTGATAACATGCATACTGAATCATTGATATAAATCACAACCACAACAACAATGAATGTATGACAACTGTATGAGTATTTGAAGAAGGTTTAAAGTATTGAATATGAGGGAAGATGGTTGTGTGGTGCACTTGGAACTTAACAAGTTACTTTATTTACTAGTCATGTAGAAGAAATAACTTAACTTTTTTCATGTATACATTTCTCTGATACGTGCATATACTTTCGTTATTGATTGCTGTTATTTAGGATTGAGCTGTAATTCTAAGAGTAGATGATGCCAACTAAAATTTATGAAATTCAAGACATTTATAACTTATATACTATCTATAAATTCATTAGCTGTGGACTTAAAAAAAGGAGAAAAAAAGTGACCAAGATTAGATAGTCACATTGGATATCATCAAGTGGGAACGAGACTCAAGATATCATCAGGTGGAGATTGGACTCAAGGATATTATCAAATGGGGACGAGACTCTTAAGATATCATCAGGTAGGGATTAGAATCTAGGATATTAGCTATCAAGTGAGGATTAGACTCTAGGATATCATCAAGTTGGGATAATACTCTAGGATATTAATCAAGTGGGGATTGGAATCTAGGATATCATCAGTTGAGGATTGGACTCTAGGATATCATCAGGTGGGGATTGGACTCTGATATTAAATGGAGATTAGACTCTAGTTTATCATCAGGTGGGGACAAGACTCTAGGATATCATCGTGGAGATTATTTATATCTCAAGAAGAGTTGCTATAATCGTAACATTTATCAGAGAAGGAAACAAAAAACTACCGTTTTATCTATAGAATAGCAAATAATAAAATCTGAACTCAGTCATCTTGTGCATAGTTCAATGAAAATTGTTTTGCTTTAGCTAAAATCAAAACCATTATGTTTTTATTTTTTCTCTGATTTAAATTCCATTGCTGGCTGTTTCTGTGCTTCCATAGATGTCTGCTTCTGTTCTTCCATGAATAGTTGTCTCTGTTCCATAGATGATGGTCCTTGTTCTATGGATGGCTCTGACTGTACTACAGATGGTTGTCTCTGTTCCTCCATAGAAGGTTGTCGCTGTTCCATAAAAGACTGTTTTCGTACCGTAGATGATTGTGTCTGTTGTCTAGTTAGTTGGCTCTTCCTTTGGTCTTCTTCACAAGTACATATTTTTGACACTGATTGCTTTTTTTCATAGAGCATCTTGCTTTTACTCAATGCTAAGTTCTCATCTACTCCATCCTCTTGTTTTGTCTTACTGTCAGACTTGAGTCCGAAGACAAATTCTTTAGCTTTTTGCATATAATCAATGGAATCCTTCACCAAGTCAACTTTACGCCCACTGTCACTGGACAAAGATTGTTTTAGCAAGGGCTTGCTGTAGTCAATGCCTTGAATGCTTTCTTTGGATGCTGCACTTTTCTCCAGTGACACATTTGATTTAGCATGCTCAACTTTATTAGGCAATATTGACTGCTGCTGCTGTGTAGGGGAACTGCTAAATTTAGTCAATTCTAATGCTGTTTGAACTTCTCTATTCTTGGTAATCACATTAGAGGTCAGAGAATGATGTTCTGAATCTACATTGTTGGCTTCTGGGGAATGAGGAGGTATTGCTGAAACATTATCAATGATTGGATGAGGAGATAATACTGAAAAAGTATCAATGATTGGATGAGGAGGCAATATTAAATTATTATCAATGATTGGAGGATGAGGAGGTATTGCTGAAGTATTATCAACAGCTAGAGGATGAGGAGGTATTACTGAAGTATTATCAACAGCTGGAGGATGAGGAGGTATTACTGAAGTATTGTCAACAGCTGGAGGATGAGGAGGTATTGCTGAAGTATTATCAACAGCTGGAGGATGAGGAGGTATTGCTGAAGTATTATCAACAGCTGGAGGATGAGGAGGTATTACTGAAGTATTGTCAACAGCTGGAGGATGAGGAGGTATTGCTGAAGTATTATCAACAGGTGGAGGATGAGGAGGTATTGCTGAAGTATTATCAACAGCTGGAGGATGAGGAGGTACTACTGGAAAATGACGAGGCTTTGCTGCTGCAGTGGCTAGAGAACGATGAGGCACTGTTGAAGCATTATCACTTACTGGCTGATGAGGAGGTATTTTGTAAGTATTATTAGGTAGTGATGACATTTGAGATGAAACTTGTGTACTCTTATTAGAGAAATCATTAACACTGAAGACTTTTAAAGTGTTCTTAGGTAACGTGGACTTAGATGGTACTTGTGCATTCTTTTTAGAGAGATATTTAATATCTAAAGCTTTATCAGTCTCTCCCATGTACCAATATGCCTCAAACTCATAAACACAAGGTGCACCTCCACATTTCACTTTGAAACCAAGCTCTCCATCCACAAAATGAATCCTTCTTTTCTCTTTATCTGTTATACAGAGATGATCTAGAGTACTGGAAGAAGGGTCATTTGGTGTCTTTGTATGTTGTAATATGGTATATCTTTTAAATAATCTAATTAGCACACAAAAAATGAAATTGATTATTGGGTCACAAACTATAAGAAATGCTCTCAAAATTTAAAAATCAAAATTGTAGGTCAGGACGACAATGACAACAAAACAACTAAATGATATTTATAACTACACACTGACGTATTCTTAAATACAGCTGCTTTTCTGAAATGAAATAGCAGTGCTCAGATTTAGAATTTGGCAAGAGTGAGATAGCAGTGGTCAGTAGAATTTTGTTTGTAAAGGTTTTCAACAGATTTAAATTCAGAGTATGCAATATTTCAAACAAAAAAAAAGACCTAATGTAGTTTCCTACATTAATAAAATAGTGCAGAAACAAGTTACTGCTCAGTAAACTTCAGAAAATAGTGAACATACTAATTAAAAAACTAGATTATTGTTTTACTACATTCACAATTCTATAGTTTTGACTAATTATTATAAAAAATTATATAGCTAGGTAAAATGGATTGCATGGATAGTTTATTATTTTGGAAATGATAGAGAGTTAGATTCCTTCATAATTTGTAAGATGACATGTAATATAATTATTAATGTAAAAATTAAATATACTCACTTCTTTGGAGGTACATACTTGAAGAAACAACATTTCTGTTTTCCAATTTTAAGAGGTCGAAGTGCTAAAAGAAGTGTTCTCTCACTTATAAATGGATACATTTGCTGTAGAAGAATGTTGACTATATACAATGTGATTATCAATAACTGTATGTCTGATAGCAAATTTCACATTTTAGAAGATGTATAACTAATGTGAGTAAATTGATAATAATAATGGAATACAGGCAGAACTGCATCACTAGGTTTACAACAGTCCTGGTATTTTTTTTAGTATATAGACTCTACCAATATGAGCAATCTAGCTAACAGTTTTATTACTTAAATCATTGTCCAGATAACTTCAAAATTTCTCTGAAGTATAACTCAAATATTTTAATTTGAACTCAGAAGTTGGAATTAAAAGTAAGAGTACTGGAGATTAAAACAAGAATCATTATAGACTCACTGGTGAATAAAGCAGGAGTTATACCTTCAAATCAACAACCAAGCAGGACTGAACACAGGATTTTGAAAAGGAAGGCTACTAGGGACAAATCATAAAAACTGTGCTTATTTTAATGGCCACAGCTTCAATGAAAACTCAATTGTATGACCTGAAATTGGAAATAAAAGTTAATTTTTTCCAATCTACATGGATATTTTGAATAAATATTTTAGTCTGGGTAGTTTATATGAACTGCTTTCTTTTAAAACTAGAAGAAATGATTAGTGCATTTGTAAATTGACCATTTCAATGAAGCTGCATCGTTAGTTAATTTACTTGTATAAAACTACTTGACTGTAAATGGGAAGAAAAAAATGCAGTGTTTGTCAATTATGTATGTATGTGTACAGGTGAGAAAAAGGTTTGCAACAACACAGAGTTTTAAAGGGGGATTACTGATACCCCCCCCCCCCCCTCCCCCCTGTGATTGCAGGCCTGGCCAATTTATATATAAGGGCTATAGCTCTGATAGGCTAAAACAGAAATCATTGGTCCAACTGAAAAGTAAATTTAACTTTGTTTACACTTGTTATTATTATTACCTCTTTCTTTTTTTTCTAATTAAAAATTATAACATATTCATAAGGTTAGCTCAAATAGTGAGCAAGCAGGCTTAGCTACATTCGAAATAGAATTCATTCAAAACAATTAATTGTTCCACTTATATTTTCAAAATAAACATAACATTAATTCTTAGACTAACCTAACTTATTTAAAATAAAATGATTGATAAAACTCCATTGAGTAAGCACTCTTATGAATTCTATGATATCTAGTGCTATTTGTCTTAAAGCTCAAGTGAGGGTATTCTTGTTTTATTTGATAAAGATATTTATTCCATGCTATAGATATCTTCACAATGTTATTTTTAGGTTCGTGACCCAGTGAAATAACTCAGGTTATCACACGGTGTTTTTACAGCTACCTTCCTCTAGTGAAGCCTACCCAACCAGTATAGACCAACTGCTAAAATACCTGCTGGGGGTGTGGGGAGCCCTAAAGAGAGAGGTTAATTAATCAACTTTATACAAGAGTTATCAACCCTACTGTAGTGAAGATAAATAGTGGTATGCTTGAGCACAAATGGCAAGTGAGCCTCCAGAGTTAGGCTACATAAAACTAAGCACCGTTGTATGATAAATTTTAACTTTTAACACTCCAGTTACTAAAATAATTATGGTAAAGGAGTTTCAGTGCCATAGTAACCACTCGCTGCAACTGTTTGACTTAACAACAAAAAGAAAAAACAACAACAGGCAATTCTAAGGAATTATAGACAGGTTTGAACCTAACCCTATATATTAGGACATGCTACTACTGTAGTAGAAAAAAAAACTGTGTAAAGGCAGCTAAAATATTTATTTGTTAGTTAAACGTTTATTTTGTGCTATTCTTTAGCTAAGCAGTAGCTGTAATGAACAACAGTTTCATACATACACTTGTTCACTAGCAAATATGAAAACATGAGGGTCAAAGTACAAAATGACATACGTATGTCCACACATTTAAATTAGTGGTGTGGTTGAGCACAAATATCGAGCGAGCCTGCCTTGTTAGGTAACATAAAACTACAATATTGTTATATGATGTATTTTACCTGAAGAAGCTTCTATTTCCATACTTCATGATGACAAAAGTGAATTTTATATCTAGCAGTTGATCATGAGTCATAGCAATTAAATCCCAGAATTACTTTTTACCTCAATTTCTTGAGTATTGGTAACTTCTGCAGTACAGCCATTCTGACTACTTTAATAACCAGCAACTCTTGAACATGTAGTCAGCTACAAAAAAAAACAACACTGGAGTTATTTTTGTAATTTTAGCTAACAAACATAGAATTACGTACTTGCCTCGGCTTCCCCCGAGTAGCTTCCTTAGTATTGAGCCTTTCTGATTCCAGTGGCTCTTGACGAAAGCCAACAGGCGGCACTTAGCAGCCCCAAAATAAGGCGAGATTTTGAAATTATGTCTGGTAAAGGTTTTCAATTCCATAGTAACCAGTCACAGCAATTTTTTTTGTGACTCGAAAAACAACCATTTCACAGGAATTATCTCATAATTTGGGACCTAAATTTAAAGTAAGACTTTCTTAATGCATTAGTATCAGCAAAAAACTAGGGTCAAGCCAAAAAAAGCCGTGTTTTTATAAGGAAAAAAAGGCACCCGCGTGCGTGTTTAAGGGGCATACATACCATCCATATATATATCCGATTTTCAATTCTCCACCCCTTACAGTATCTTGCTTGCTTCGCTCACTTGATAACAAACCAATATATCCCAAATTTTTCAATTGTGTTACCCCTGATAGTGTCTTGCTTGCTTCATGTGCTCGACAATAAAACCACTATTACATTTTTCAAAGTGATATGTCAAGATATTTCACTCTCAGGCACTCGCCTTCTTGTGAAAATATATTAGCCTACTCATGAAACATTTTTCTATATCACCCTCTGACTCATGTAGTATTGCTTCAGGCACAATTTTATTCTGTTTCTACTCAACTGTGATTACTAGTCACAAACTCTTACCATTATACATTATAATATTGCAACCTACCTCCTTTCCAACATGTCAACACATTATTATAAACTAGCAAGTACCCCGACACTAGTGGCGCTTGACGTATTGCAAAGTAAGAATTCAGTAGCACAAGTTATCCTGCTCAGTTATCATTGTCTACCATTGGTTAAGGTTGCATATGTTTCCCTCTCCTGCTCTCTTTTTTCTGAACTATCTGAGCCTTTCTTTACCCCACCTCAGCTTTTCTTCTTGAGTCATGGAGTCCCCTTTTCCTTGTCTATCTCTCCTGCTTTTGAATTTCTCTCCTACTTTGAGTAACTTTTGTATTCTATTTTGTACTTTAAGATTTTCTTTTGAACCCCCGCCTTTACTCCACCCGCTTTTTAGTTATAATTAATCACTTGCCTTTTGCCTTCTTTTCCCTTCCATTTTAAACTTACACCGCCTTACCTCGCCGATTCCACCCACTTTTCAGTTACAGTTAATCACCTTTTACCTTCTCTTCTGTACTTTCACCGAAACCTACGTGGCCTTCCATCATCTATTGCACCCACTTTTTAGAATTAACCAGCACTTTCTCCTGAATGTGACATCATTTTCTCCTGAATGTGATGTCACTTTACCTAACACAGGGTGACCATACTTTACCTAACACAGGGCGACGACACTTTACCTACCACAGGGTGATGATACTTTACCTAACACAGGGAGACGACACTTTACCTACCACAGGACGACTATACTTTACCTACCACAGGGTGACGATGCTGTACCAAACCGTACAAAGCTCACGAATTATTCATGAATGCACACACCGTCGGTCATTGTTACTGACACACAAGCGTATTATTATATAGATAAGTACTTACAGCTGACTTTATGGTACTCATTTGTAATGGGTCCAACTAGTATCATGTCCACAGTTAATCCATGTTTAGCTTCACAGTCTTTTTCTAAACGTTCTAAGAAAGTTGTTTGAAACTGCATATAGATTATAAGAGATTGTACGTATAATTAGGTCATACCACTATTTGCTATATAAACGTTCTAAGAAAGTTGTTTGAAACTGCATATAGATTATAAGAGATTGTACGTATAATTAGGTCATACCACTATTTGCTATATAGAGAAGATTGTAAAAGCATGATAATTTATTACCGCAGAAAGGTTGATCTTGTTTGAAGAAAATATGTTATCTGGAATAGTGAATACTGTATAGTTAGTTAAATAGGAAGTTTCCATCACTACATTCTCTCCACTTCTGTAGTATGGATTGAAATCAAGAGAATAAACCTAATGCAAGCAACAATAAGAAATATTAAAATAATTTTTAGATTACTTATAGCAAGTGTGCTAGCCAATTTATAATTGATAATGCTGCAAACTGTGATATTGTATAGTAGAACATTGAATGAACACTTACATTTCAACGCTTCAATTCAAGTAGAACTGAAGCTTTTGACTTTGGACATTGTCACAATTTTGATTCAAATTATTTACAATAGCTATTAGCTCAGTACAAAGACATTTTGGGTTTGAAAAGCCTTTGTACTTAGCTAACACTTTCTGTAACTTGAAGGCAGAATGCCAATTAGAAGTTTAATTGAGAGCATCTGCAGAGGTTAATGTCTAGTTAGGTTACTTTCCAGAGGAAGTGTCTAGTACAGCTATAATCTACAGTGATGGCAAATGTAGTCCTACTCATAGCATTTTCAGACCTACCCCCATATGTAAATTGAATAAGTTGAGAGTCAGCTTCATTTGGTTACTAAAACAAATGTTGGGAAACTTGAGGATGCATGGCATTCAGCATATCACTTTACAATGTCAGATTCTCTATTGATACTTGCTATATCCCTTAGAACCTTTGATCAAATGAAGTAAATAATCTTCCTTGCATCATGAAGATACAATAAGGCTACAAAACAAGTTCTTCAACATGTGCCTGAATTTTCTATACTGCTGCTACTTGAGATAAATGACTTACCACATTGAATTGTCTAGCCAATGCCAAGCGAAATCCAATGGTTCCAAATGCAATATCCACAGCAATGCCATTGGAAATATCAGAATCCTTGCACATACTCGGTTTCCTGCGTACAAGTTGGCCAACAAACCAGTAAATCATATCTCTCATTCCAAACTCTTTAGTGTCCTAAAATTTTGAACAATGTATAGCTGATGATCAAACAATTCTGAATTATGTGTATAGTGAAGTTAGTTATAATAAACTTAACTATAGTGTACTTTGATATGCTTAGATAAATAAAAGTTGTTTGAAATAATCAAATGATAGAGTGTGGCTCAAAGCACTCTCAAGTATAGCCACTTGGTTCATTTTGTTGGGTATTATTCAAAGTTTTGGGACAACTATGGGAAATTATGGGAAGTAAACGAAGTACAATCTGTAGCAACAACCACCAGCCACTGCCCCGTGAGTACCTGATATAAAAGATCCACGTTCCCCAAGCGTTTCCTGAACCGAAAATATGCCCGTTTCTCTGGGTTTTGATGAGTAAAGACATCATCAAAAAATAATTTTCGATAATCATCATGTTCATTAGAGTCTGTATGGATACAGAAATGATAGCTTATTCAAATAGAAAAAAAAACAAAAACAAAAATAAATAAGGAGGTGGTATTAATACAATCCATATAATTTGTAAGTCACATACAACTGTAGGCTGTACATTCATGTGAAAATTGAGACATGCAACAATTGTACATTGTTGTTGTTTGTTGTTGTTTTTTAACAAGATTGGCTGGCACAAGAGATCAAATACAGTGTCATCTGCTAAGAGAAGATGGTTTTTAATGTTGAGCTAAACAAGCTAATGAGAAACTACTGTTACACTTCTGTATGGTTATGAATACACAGGAGTAAAACATTCTTTGGTTTCAGTGCATAGCTATAGGAAAAATGCTGAGGTAGAATTTGATTTTGTAGTGTATTATTTCCTGCTAGAGGTTGTTATATTATCCGCATTAGTGTGGATTTGCATTACAATATTAAGTAATGAGTGAGTATGTCTGGTACTATCACAATACTACTGCTGCCATCATTCATGTGTAGACAAAGTGACCAACTCATTTACCTGAGATTCGTTTCTCTTCTTTTTTATTGCCATTTCTCCTTCGGAAGAAACAACAGCAAAAGCTTAACAAACACATTGCCTTGAATTTGTTATATTTGGATGGCTTTTCAAGCCAATCTCTTCCCATTCTTAACTCAGATATAACTGCAGGGTCTTCTGAACAGGAGTTAAACTTTCTTTTTCTTTGTCGACAGCAGTTCCAAAAGGATTGAAGATCATCATGGTTCTCGTCTGTAGAACTCGAGCCCAAAGACAGTTTGCCTTTTCTATCGTACACATCTTTCTGTATGCTATTGTAAAGATGTAGAAGTTGATGATCTCGCCCGATCAACTCTCGCACTTCATTTGTAATCTAAAAAACAACAACAAGTAAGATACTTATTTGAATTACACGTAGACCTTAGTCATTATAGGCTAATATTGTTGTTACTGTAGTTAGAGAAAAATTCCAGACTTTAAGTTCAATGGCAGTTTTATGATTGTAAGAAGGGCTCTTTGTATAGAAAACATGAATAATGAATAATGTGTTGCAGAAGATATGTATCACAAACAAGCTTAAATAATTTATTCTAAAATATTTAGTAATAACTGACATCAATCACAGTATACGGAAAAAAGACAATGAACGGTTAGTCTGGAAGAAAACATGACAGCTCCAATTTAGAAAGAAAAACCGTTAAAAATAAGTTATTCTTGTATAGAAATGATGGAACAAATAAAAAAATTAAAAGCCAGCAAAAGTGGAGAAAATATTAACAAATGACCATCCCCTCCCACTTTTCCCCAGCCCCTCCTATAGCAATATCAAAAAAAAATTTAATTTTAAGCACACAATTAGCACCCCCAGACTTTGACATATCTAGCTGATCTAATGACAACTAGTGCATTGCAACAAAACCAAGGAAATGAATTGTAAAATTTAGTCAGAGGGACTAATTATTTGTCGAAGATCATAATGCCCATGATTTTACTAGAAAATAGTTACCATTGAAGTCAGCTAAAAGAGTTAGGGGGTTAGGCTAAAAGAAAAGCTGTAGCTGCAGAATATTGTAAGGTAGCTAATGTGGTTTGTGATATAAATAGCTACTACATATCTTACATGCTCTACAGAAGCAGCTTTTGTTTTTTCTCTTCTTAATCCTAGTTTTCTTCATTTCTTTTGTATCCTCATCAATTTTTCTTCTACTGTTTGGGAAGCTCTGTGTACCCATTTTCTCTTTAACCTCCCTATTTATTTATTTCTGCTAATCATATTGTGTTTAACAAATATCCCACCATGAAGAGTTGCTAAATATTGCCATAGAATCTCACAATACACCACAAGTGCATTAGTAGAAAAAGGTTACACATAGCATGACATGCCTGTGGTTACAAAAAAGGTCCAAGTACACCTGTGCAAATTGAAATGAAGGCATATATTATATATATTTATTCCACCCTAGAAATCTTCACAATGATATTTTTAGGTATGCCACCCAGTGATATCTCATGGTGTTATCTCATGGCTGTACTGTGCAAGCTCATTACCAGAGTAGTTGTAGCAACCTGGGGCCTGGCCACAAGTTTTCTGGGTTTCTCTAGTGGAGCCTACCCAGCCAGGTTAGAGCAGCTGCTATAATATCAGCTGGGGTTGTGGGGATCCCCTAGTAAGTTTTCACCATGAGTTACCAAAAAAACTACAATTTCAGTGAAGATATCTAGTGTGGAATAACACTTATTACACTCGTCAGAGTGATATGGCTAGATATTTTACTTTCAGGCTTTATTTTCACTCACCTTTGGCTTGGTGAAAATAAATTAGCCTGAAAATAAATTAGTCTGAAAATAAATTAGCCTGCTCGTGAAATATTTCACCATATCACACTCTGACTCATGTAATAAGTACTATATATATATATATATCTATCCCGAACTCATTAGTATATAGCTTCACTTGCTTCACTGAATTATCTCTATAATAAACTTTGGTATACACATCAAGACACTACCTTAAATCTAATGATCTTAAATCCCAATATAAAAATGCACTGTAGCAATTCTTAAAATGTTGGGGGGGCCATCCCCCTTAAAAGTTGGGAGGACATGTGCCCTTTAGTCCCCTTGTTCCTACTCCACTGCACAGATGTATCTATATTTACACAACCATACCTGGATATTTCTGAATACTATTCCAAGATTTGCATCAGCACGATATAGCAGCAGCAGTAGGAAATCCATATCACTTCGAATACGAGGATGAAATAGTATAGTTGGGTGAATTGAAATCGAATGGGTTAACATTCCGGTAAAATACACCATTAGTGGGTTAACAATATACTGATTTTGTATGAGTTTTACATGACTCCTTCCTTTAAATTTAAGAACTGGTGGAAAAGGATAGCTGTCGGCACTTAAACCAGATTGAAATATGAAAAGTGCAATTTGCTGGTAGCCCAACTCCTCAGTATGCCTAACAACACACCACACTAAACCATAAAGTATTAGAGCAGCTGCCAAAGATGTGAGGCTAATATCCACATACCGAATAATCGCCAAACTAATCAGAGGAACATAAACACATGATACTGTTCTTTTCCATGGCCAGCCATATGGAACAACTCCTGTTTCTGCCAGAGAACGTGGACAATTAAAGCTGAATGAAAAATTTGTCATGTATAAGACACTAATAATAATAGTACCAATGCATATAATGAGCTGTGACATAAGTTTTATAATATATCCCCCAAGTACACGTTTCTTCTTTCCATACTCCTTTTCTAACTTTGCAATCATGTCAAAATTTTTCTGGTTGTACTCTCCTGTTTCACTGTTACGAAGTCGTTCAATTTTGTCCACAATAGTGAAGAAACTGTCAAAATCTCCTTTGTTTACAGCATTCCATATGAAGTGAGGAACAGACAGCAGCAATCCATGAAGTAGAATGAATATTGGTAAATGCTTAGTCACTGGAGTACTCTCTTCACAGTATTTATTTGTGTATGTTGAATGAGATCTTTGTAAATCAATGGTTCCTGTAGTGTTTGATATTTCAATTAATGAGGATGTCGACAAAGGTTGAAAACAAACCACCTCATCTTTGTTGAAAAATGATACAGAAAGAGTTAAAAGTACCTGGCTCAATGTTGCTGCACTAATATACTTCAAGAATTGATCCCAGAAAAAATCTTTGGGCTGTAATTCAGCACTTACTTTCTTTTTGCTCTCTAACACGGAATCCAGTGCAGTTTTAATAGAAGAAATGTCTGTATCATCCTTCTTTTTCTCTGGTCCAGCACTTATAATGGGTTTGGCTACTGCAGCTAACCCCGCCATTTCCCGTAAACTCTTAGCAACCGCGGTGCAAACCTAGTACCCGGGCGCGCGAACCAAGAGTATACCACGCACGCGGGACGAGTTATCGCGCGAAGTCATCGCGTATTTAAACTTTTCGCCTATCTCCTTTAAAAGTTTCTTGTGGAGGAACTATCTGAACTCACAAGTGTATTTTAGCTAAAAGTTTCTCATTTACAAATACCTTGTGCATAGGCCCAGATTATGTTCTCCTCAGTGTAGCCACAGTCGGTAATTGATTCAATCTTGGAGGAGAGAAAAAAAGTTGATTTGCAGCCTCAGGACTTTTTCTGGGACAAGTTTGTTAAATACCTCAGTGTGGTAATAGTATCACAAGCTCTGATCACGTTTACCATACCTTTCTTCAGCAATGAAAATGTTTATTGCTTTCATCCCACAGAATCTTCATCAATTGTTAGCTCTGTGTCAGAAGAAGATAAGAAAATACAATTTCAAAGTCATCAAGCGGACTATGTAAATAAATATTGTGAAAATAGCACTCCTTTTACCCAATACTTTCCACAATTCATCGTTATCCACGGATTGCTGTTATCCATTCCGTACTTTATATGGAGAGGAACATTTCAGGGAGACTTTGACAGTTTCTTCTCAGTGGTGAGTAAAATTGAGCGTCTTTACAAAAAAGGAACTGGTGAATATAACCAAGAAAACTTTGATAGGGTCACAAAGCTGACAAAGGAATATGGAGGAAGGAAAGTTACCATATTCAGAGCATACATTGTAATGCTGTTGATTGAGCTCTCCATATGTTTGAGCTCCATTATATTTAGCGCTGTGTTAATGAGAAATTTTTCCTTCACATTTGACTGCCCAAATTCTTATGTGGAGGGAATCTTACTTGAAGGCTGGCCACTGAACCAGACCGTTCCTTGTGTGTACGTTAGCCTTCTTACCTTGCACTTCGTTCGATATCTGGATTTTTTTCTCACTTCGTTAGCTGGTGCTTTGATCCTGTATGGTTTGGTCTGGTGTGCTATCAGACATACTGAGGTATTAGGCTATAAACAAGTAGCCAATTTCATGTTTCAATCTTGCCTAAATTCAGAAAGTTATAATGCACCACCCATTCTAAGTTTTGAAGAGGGACGCCATGCACGACTCCTGCTAACTCGATTTTGTATTAATCCCATTTTCAAGGACTTCATGGGCCTCTTAACACTCAAAATTAGCTTTCATCCATCTAGATTGTTCAATCCTCGTATAAGGAATGATTTGGACTTTCTTCTGTTACTACTGTATTCTGTTGATGCAAGTCATGGAACAGTTTTCAAGAGCATTCAGGTATGAGACAGCACATAGTGATGCTAGATTTTTTAGTATAGTCCCTGAATATGTATGAAATATTTATTAATTTAATATTTCAAAATAAGTTAGCAGTAAACTATTGAAGCCACTGGACTAAGTATTTGGTACTTTAGTGTAGAAAGAATATATCTTTACTTTGGAATATTTTGTGTACCTTGAGTCACTATTATTATAATTATGTTATATCAAGAGAAATATCAATACTAAGTAAGAATTTTATTACAATAGTGTTTACAAATATTCACTAATATTCACTGTTAGACAGATAGTGTGCCTAACTAATATTTGCTGTTAGACAGATAGCATGTCTAACAAGGGGTAATTGATGGGAGCAGTTGTGTTCATAATTCCTGCTAGCAGCTAATTAAACATTACAGTAAGTCAACTGACAAATATGCTTAAATAATCAAGGAAGGATGATTGAAAAAGAAAATCTGACAATTGAGAAAGGAAATCTGATCAAGGAAATAGGAAGTCATAAAGCAATGGCCTAACACATACTAATTGACAAATGTTGCTAAGAGGAAATGGCTATAATTTTGCATATCTAAGGTATTTATCAGTTTGGCTGATAAAACACTTGGCTTTTGTGAAATGAGTGAGTGCTTATGGACACCGTTATGTAGCATAATGCAGTGGAACAGTTACTGGTTGAGTGAAATATCTCACTATTATCACACTCTAACTGGAGTGATAAGTGGTTTATTCTATACTAGATATCTTAAACTAGTTTACCTCTACATCATCAAGAATTACTGGTTCTAGTATCTTCTTTATCTGAATGGTTGCTATTAACTAAGTGTATCCACAGGTTAATGAGATTGCGCAGCATGAGATAACCTTAAGATACTGTGAGTCATCTCATTGGTCACAAACCTAAAATATTAAAGTTACAATTATATATATATATATATAATATATAATACTTATTACATGAGACAGAGTGTGATATGGCAAAATATTTCATCAGCAGGCTAATTTATTTTCATATTTTGGCAGCTGCTCTAACAGGGTTGGGTTGGCTCCACTAGAGAAAGGTAGCTGTAAAAACCCAGAAAACTGGTAAGCCAGGCAGGTTGCTATAACTACTATGGTAATGAGCTTGCAATACAACCATGAGATAACACTATGTGATGTGAGTTATCTCACGGTCATGTTATATATATATATAATAATATAGATAATATTGTGAAGATAAATAAATATATATATTTATTCCACATGTGTACTATATACTATATATATGCATATACCACCAATGATGTATAAATTAACTATATGAAATGTTTCAGATCAGTCAAGAAATAAACAAATTGACAGGTCGTGATCAGCAACTGCTCCATCTCTATGCTAAAATTAAAAAAAATAGTAAATTTGAAGAAAACCTTGAGCTAGCCAGTGGAGATGAAGGTTATGATGAATATAGAGATCTTCAATCATGCTGGAGCACTTGCCGACAACGAGTTCATCCAAATAGCACATCCTGCAGGTATAAAGAAGTGTATGATGTCAACCTGGAGGCTGATGAAGTCTGCTTTGATGAAAAGGCATCTTACTGGGATCGATTCTTTGCTAAATGTCTATTGAATTTCTGCTGCTGTTTCTTTACAAGGAAATCAAGAAGTGAAACTTCCTCTCCAGTAGAGTCTGATAGAGGTAAGCTTGGTAGGATCTGACCAGTTTGAAGATTGGCATAACAAATAGAGGTATATGGTATGATAGAACTAGACCCATTCAATAAAGACTGATTAGAATTACAAATAGTTGTGGTATGATGGTGCTGGCTTCATTCAATATAGACTAGTCTAATCTGGACCAGTTTATTGATCGCAGCACAAAACATAAAGTTGGGTCAAATTTGATTAGGAAAATCCATTTGTTATGTATACTAAATACAGCTGTTGCATGAATGTTTGTTAACTCGACTTTTTTTATGCTGCAGACTCTTTAAATAAAGATTATCAGAGTTATTTTTTCGATATTGACACCGATAGTGATATTAAACCAGAGGAAAAAGTGCATAATTACTTCAAAGCTTACTTGGGGAATGTGGAATTACTACACCAACAGGTATCTCTCTCTCTCTCTGTGTGTGTGTGTGTGTGTGTGTGTGTGTATGTGTGCACGTGCGTGCGTGCATGCGTGCATGTGTGTCCTTGGCTCAAGGCCTGAGATCCTGAATTTAAGACCCACTCAGGCAATTTTCCATCTTGTTTTTCGTCCTGATTGGGCTGACATTTGCTGGGGTACAAATTCAAGGCCTTTTCTCATGAAACAACAATAGTGGTCCAGGTTGGACTTCAGGTGCCCTCACCACTTGCTGCGGAAAAGCCTGTTTTCCTGCATGTTCCTAGCCCAGCTCCAGGAGCTTTGCTTGCACGGCACATAGTGCCTGCTTAGTGCACAGGCATGCTGGCTTTGCCAGGTGAACGTGAGTGGTAGCAAGATAATTATTTGTATTCGAATATGGGTGTGTGTGTGTGTGTGTGTGTTTATGATCTGCTTGAGATCCATAACAATTTTTATGTTTTATTTTGGAGTAGCATCATTTATGGTGCTGAAGAAAATTTTAACCCTGTCACCTCTAAATTAACAGGGAATTTAAAAAAGAAACGACAACAATGAATGTTGTCTTAAAATGTCTATAAAAAAACAAACTCAAGTACAAAAATAAATGTTCAAATCTGATACTAGACTGTATGTTGCCAATTCTGAGTTCAGTATAACTCCTCATGCAAATTTTCACAACTGCTTTGTCTTCTAAAGTTGCAGTCAAATGCCTGGATTCCTTCGCAGAGCTACCATCTCTTTGTTGATGAATGACTTCTGTAGGCATAAATATCTTCTAGTTACTAGATTCACCATCTAAAATGCAGACGTTGCTGTTAATCACAAGTCTACTACCTCAACAATTGACCGCCTGGTCGCCATTTTGAAGTAAGCCACAATTCTGACTCTGCAAGATATTTGAATGTTTGTGTTGTAGACTTAGAGATACCACCGCAAGGAGTTAAAATATCACTCACTAACTATTGAAATAACTTCTAAAGGCTATAGCGTTTGAGTGAGGCCACACACAAACCACCTCAACTTTAACAATGCACTATAATGCACTATATAAGGCTTTAGAAGACTGTGCTACTTCTCAAGGTACACCTCAATTTCAGTTTGTAGCAAGTATACTTCATGGGGGAATACAACTTCAGTAGTAAAGGCTACGAATGTGTCACCTGGTTTCAAGAAAGGTGAGAATCTACTATAGCTAATACATATGCTAAAGGCTATTAGCTCAAGGTGACTTCTCTCTCTTCGTTGGCTAAATATAAGGACAAAAATTTGAATGTTTATTTTGAGGATGTAAATAAAATTAGTAGCTAAATCCTTAAATGTAATATGAACTATGTGGGCAAGCTAGCTCACTATTTGTGCTGAAGCACACCACAAGCTACTATTTGCATTGCATGCATTGTTTGTTTACTTTCTCACAACAAATAAATACTCAATTTCTGTAAGTAATCAATAAGGAAGAAAGAGAGTTTTTAAAGAACAATGTTGCCATTCACAATATTTCATACATACATACATACATACATACATACATACATACATACGTACATACATACAAATTCTCTTGCAACCGCTAGCGGTTATGCATACCTGGCAGAGCCAGGATGCCTGTGCACTAAGCAGGTACTGTGAGCCGTGCAAGCAAAGCTCCTGGAGCCGGGCTAGGAACTCGCAGGAGAACAGGCCTTTCCTCACAGCAAGTGGTGTGGGCACCTGAAGTCCCACCTGGACCATTGCTGTTTCATGAGAAAAGGCCTTGAATATGCACCCCAGCAAATGCCAGGTACCCAATCACAGCTGGATGGACTGGTGGGGCTGGTGGAAGGCAGATGGAAAATTAGATGGAAAATTGCCTGAGTTGGGCTTGAACTCGGAGACCTCAGGCCCTGAGCCAAGGACACAACCACTACACCACACAATAATGGGCTGCATATTATCATTGTAAGATTCTAGAGGTCTTGTGACACACAATAGTATTCAAGGGCAAGGATCCTAAGTAAAAAGATCCTTACAGTAGATTTGCCAGCTCGCCTCAGCCCAGTCATTGAAAAGGGGCCTTGTGTAGGGACAATTAGCTATTGAAGAGGGAAGTGCTCACGCACGGTCAACCTCTAGCGAGTCAGGTTGTAAGGCTGGCCTCTCGGTTGTCGTCTAAGACTTCCGCTCTTAGTAAATCAGACAGGGAATGTTTATCGTACAGTTCCCCGCTCCGGACTTCTCACTAACTAGCTAGACACTAGTTATATACTGTAATCGGCTGTGGCTTGATAAATTTAGACATAAACGGTTTGACTAACAATGATAAGTGAAAATGATAAAACCGGTAACAAAGGTGATACGTGAATGTGAGATAATACGCATGTACAAATAAAGAAGAATGAGCATGCTCGCTAAGTGTAGAAGTGAAATGATATAAGGGTGAAAGATAAGTAGTTAATAATGTCAAGTTGAGTGTTAAGCTTTGGTTTGGTCTTCAACAGCTATAATAAACATGATCACTTGACGCTGCTGCACATGTGTGTGAGGAATGTTATGTTTACATCAGCCATATTGTGGTGGGACAGTCGGGCTGAAGGGCAAAATGGGCTCACAGTACTGACAGATTTGAGAGAATAATAACCTTTAACTATTATCATTATAATATCAAATCAGATTTTGTTTTATTGAAGAAGGCTCTTTTAGTTAGAGACAAACTTTTAAACTATGATAAATTTTGTACTACGAAAGCTATTAACGAATATAGCAATGTGTTGTTATTTCAGGATAGAAATATGTTAGGACTAAATGATCTGCTTCATTGGCTTGTTGATCAGCTACTTGATCGTCGCGGGAAAACAGTTTCCAATAACATTGCTGTAGATGTATCTTTTGGAACGATTGGGTCCTACTTGACTCTCTTAAGACAATTCAAGCAGGTAGTTTTTCAAAAGATTAATTAAATATATACATATATATATATATATATAGAATGACAATAATACTATTATAAATGTAGGTTTATACCCTAGATTTTCATCCATACTATCAAAATGAAGAAGAGGTGGTGAAAACACAACAGAAAATTTCAAACTATACTGTGCTTACATTTCAAGATGACATTTATTCTTCAGGGAATACAAGTATTTATGAGGTAATTTCTTCAGAATATTATTTAGTATTTTCACCAAATGTCATTTGCAAAGCCTGATTATATCAATTTTTTTTAGACTGGTACAAATGTTTAACTTTGTAGTCTAACCCATGCAATAATAATGCAATTTTGTGTTTTGATGATGAAGTTTCTTGTACTTGCCTCTGGGTAGTTCAGAGACTATAATTTAATGGCAGAGCTATAGTGAAGCCTACTTTATTTTTCAAAGTTTCACAGTATTATTTGTACTCACTTCTTTAATTCTGTATGCGAATTTAAGGCTTCAGCCATGCTCACAAAAGTCTTGTATAGCAATCGACATATGCCACTCTGTACTCAAGCTTAGTCTCAACTTTGGACCCTAATACCCCTCTCTATGAATCAAACACTACAAACATATCATTATCCCTCAGTGTGCATGTGTGAGAGGTTATAGTACTCAGTCAGTCAGTCTGTCAGTCAGTCAGTCTGTCAGTCAGTCAGTCAGTCAGTCAGTCAGTCAGTCAGTCAGTCAGTCAGTCAGTCAGTCAGTCTGTCAGTCAGTCAGTCAGTAATTCAGTCAGTCATTCCCTCAGTGTGCATGTGTGAGAGGGTTATAGTACTCAGTCAGTCAGTCAGTCAGTCAGTCAGTCAGTCAGTCAGTCAGTCAGTCAGTCAGTCAGTCAGTCAGTCAGTCAGTCAGTCAGTCAGTCAGTCAGTCAGTCAATTTCCTCAGTGTGCATGTGTGAGAGGGTTATAGTATTGTTACTGGATGTGGAGGTGTGGGAAGGGGTAGACCATGAAGCAAACACAAAAATGTGAGGGTCAAAGTACAAAATGACATACGTACATCCACACACATATAAACAAACTATCCCTGATTTTCAATTGTGTTACCCCCTGAGAGTGTCTTATATATTTTGATTTTAATTATATGTTCTTGGATTTAGTTTTATAGTGAGTTTGATAAAATCTTCAAAAAACAAATTGATCGTGATGGGAAGGTGAATATGATACTGGTTGAACCTATTGCAGATGAAGTCCACAAACTCAGTTGTAAGTGAGAAATATCTACTTGTCTTGAATTGAGTGCATTTATTTAAATAGTGTATTTGTGGGAGAATTGTTGAATCTAATCGAGGAGTGTAGTAATTATTTCGAGCTGACTGTCCCTTTCCATAAATGCAATAAAAATACATTTGTCTATTGTCAATAAGTCCTTACCAACTCATATCTATCCATTGATCCATAACTTTGAACAATACAAATCTCTTGTGTTAATAAACGCAATAGTATTACTGATTCAGTCATTCTCGGCTGAAATAATTATAATAATAGGAAATTTTTCTCTATTTAACAGCCAATATTTTAAATTGTAACTTAACCCGACGTTTCGACTTCTTGCCGAAGTCCTCTTCAGGGGTCAACTGAGGTCGAACTCTCCGTGGTGATAGATACCTTCACTTTAAGTCTCATCATCCTAACCATGTAAAGAGAGGAGTAGTTAGATGCTTGTATCAGAGAGCTAGGAGGGTAACTAATATGAGTGAATGAAGGAAGAAGAGAAACACCTACACAAAGTACTTCAAAGTAATGGTTATGACAACGCAACAATTAGGGCAGGTTCTAAAGAGTTACCTTCTAAAGATCACACAAATACTGAGCAAGAGAAAGGTTTGATTCTTATTATTCCATACATAGCAGGATTGAGTGAGAGCATTCGGAGAGTGTGAAGAGACTTTGACATCAAAATAGGATTTAAGTCGGGTAAGACACTAAGATCACATCTTACTAAAGTTAAAGATACTACAGTGCTTCCAGCTTAAAAGAGTGGATTTTTTAGCTTTTTGGTTAAGGTTGCTAATTCTGCTATGTGTAATGGAAAGCTAAAAATTTGTATTATTATACATTAATGTCATATTAACATACAGACAAAACAATTTTGTGGGTTTGTGGTTATTGTTGTGGTTATAGGTGATGGAACTGGGAGCTTCAAGACAGTGAATTTGGAAGTGTTTAAGCTGAAAAAAGAGAAATTATTTTTCCTTATCTCTATAACTTGGTATACTGATACTTTAATACCTGAAGTTTCATATGAGCCAGATTTTGTGGGTACACGAAATTTGAATCTCGAAATATTTTAAATTTTAAGAAAAAAAGTGTTTTAAGCCAGGATTTTCGAATTTATTGAGTTATATCTCTAAAATTTTGACACATGATGTAAAATTGCCTTAAAATTATTATGTATAACTTTGGTAGCTATACCTTGAAAATTAAGTGAGTTGTGGCTGTTTTTTACCAAAAAAAAAGCTATGCACGGTAAGGGTCATCAAATGATGACGTTTACAGCGGGTTGTTTAATGACGAACTACCACAAAATCTTGACGTCAACAAAAATGGCGTAAAATGTATTAGAGTGAATGAGAAAAGTTCTGTTCTCTGTTTTCCATTCTCTAAACAGGCAGTTTTACTATTGTAAACATTATTGGGATGATGAAGAAAAGGTATGTATATGTTAAATGACTGTAGTGAGGGTCTATACAGTAGTTTTAAAAAAATCCACTCTTTAAGTTGGAAGCACTGTATACCTATTACCACAGAGTCATCCATAATGTACAGTATACCCTGCAGTTGTGGTAAAGTATACATAGGTGAAACAACTAAGAAGGCTTGAGCAGAGAGTAAAAGAACATCAGGATGCTTGTAAGAGAGGTGATGAGAGAGTTTCAGCCATTGCTGAACATGCTTGGCAGCAGCATCACCCCATTAAATGGGAAGAGGTAAGAGTTGTAGACAGAGCCAGTAAGAATCATGAGTTGAAGATCAAGGAAGCTCTACACATACAGATGACACCTGACAACAACAAGTTTAATAGAGACATAGGTTTAGAGCTTCCAGGATGCTGGCTGTCCATGCTGCATGCAAATCACCCTCCAGGACATAATAAACAGTAAGCGTGCCCTCCAGAAATCTTGCTGTTTACTTTGCGGAAGCTAATCCTGAAATAAGGAGATAGTGACTGAACGATACAGTGTAGCTACAATTGCAAAAGACTTTTTAAAAAGCTGGCCTACTATTAGCGAGTGATAGCACGGGTAACCTGTGCTATTAGGGGTCAATAGTACTCGTAAAGCAATTGAAATAACACTCGGCTTTGCCTCGTGCTATTCAATCGCGTTACTCGTGCTATTAATCCTGAATAGCATGGTTACTCGTGCTACTACTCATACAAATACAATTATATATATACTTAAATACATTTTTGGTTTGTTTAAATCCTATTGTATTTTTTTTTGACAAATCTATTTTATATAGTAGTTAGTAGCAGTTTCATTCCCACAATAGTGTATGAAATGTCATCACAACTTTCCTCAGTTAGTAACAATCCCTACATACAATAATAATACATCATAAGGAGAACCAATATTACTGTAATGAAGTAGCAATAAACATTTGAATGTTGTATTGTGTAAACTTTGTAGTTAATATTCTGTTGGAGTTACTAGAAGTATTTATGGTCAAGAGAACGCTGCTGCTTGCAGTTAGACCTCTCAAAATAGGAAAACAGAAATGTTCCTTTTATAAATATGAACCTCCTACAGCGTAAGTTTTTGAAGCAAGACAGCAGTGTCATTATTTGGTGCAATTGAGATTATGGTTTATTTAAGTTACATGTATCTGTGTTGGTGTGGACATATGCTATATTTTGAACGCATTAATGGAAAATGTTATGATAGCTAGACAACTGCTTTGACTTGTGTGTGTTCTTGTCCTAAATTACCCCATCAGTATTAATTAAAGCAGAATTATTAGTTGATAGATTTGTACCATGCAAGTATAAAGAAATAATTGTAAAAAGACAACATTTCATAATGTTGAATAACGTTTAAGGTTGCTCTAAAAATATAAGGAATTTTACGGAATATGGAAACAAGGAATTTTAAAGCCAAAGTGAAATGAGCATTACAAATTAATATTCCCAAATTGAGAATGGTGATTCTACAACCCTAAATCACTGCCTTGCCATTTTTCAACTTCAAAAGTTCAGCTTGCCATTTGTCAACTTCGAAAGTTCTGAAAGTTGTCAAACACTTTGAGAAATCCTTTTTTTTTTTACATTTTTTAAATGTTTCTTTTTTATTTTTTTAATTCTTTTTTTTATTTTTTTAATTTTATTATTTTTAAAAATATTATTTATTTATTTAAGGCATTGATTTAAGGTTGTAGAATCACCATTCTAATTAGGGCAAATTTGGTTATGCTCATCTTTTGAATTAACACTTTGGCTTTAAATTTCCTTGTTTCCAACTTTTAGAGCAACCCTAAATTTTTTCAACATTTATGAAGTGTTACAACTAGTTTCCCACTTTTTTTTTACAATCTCTGCCATGACTATTCATCTTTGTATGTCATTCCAGTTCCAGTAGCTATGCTTCACTACAACATTTTAGTCTCAACTTCCCACTTTTCAACAGTCACATTACCTTTATCCACTACAGCTTCTAAAACAATTGCTAAATGTTTTAGTTCTGAAATGATCTACGCCAAGCATTTACTGTCCAACAGCCGCCGCAAAGAAGACATAGAAATTCACACTATTCTTTTTTTCCCTGAACTACCGATGAACATGCCAGCATGAATGAAAAAAGGTGTGGTACTCAATCAACCATACGTAAGCTGCTCAAAATGGCGTAAAACTAGGAAGGCTAGAATGCTTTTTCATGAAACAATTGTATGTTAGGGTCATGTAAGGAAGAGAGCAGAAGGGTCATGGACCCATGTTGGAAAAATAACTACTGATTTATGCTATTATTAGCCCGTGAATGCTTTCAGTTATCCTCTAGGTTGGTTCAAGGAGAAGAAGTTGATGATAGAGAGAAATTCGATTTTTTGAAAATTTTATAACTTTAGTTGTTGTTTTTTTTTACACTCTGTGAATTACAAATTGAATATATAACACCTTTAGAGCCTCCAATAGACAACTGTTTTTGAATTATTGTTGACTGAAACCAGATATAATGTGAAGTGAATTTTGTATTATCCCTATGGGAAAGGGTGGTCAACCCTAAATAGAATGCTACAGTACTCTCTGATAATGGTTCAGTGATTGACACTTTGTCATGTCATGAGTGAATAATTTTTTTAAACCATTGTGATTTGTAACTAATAAGTAGTGATACATACTACTTAATTCACCGAGTCAGAGTGTGATATGTCAAAATATTTCACTGAGCAGGCTAATTTATTTACATGAACTAGAGGTGAGTGAAAATAAAACCTGAGAGTGAAACATCTAGCCATATCACTCTGACAAGTAGTGGTATATTCTAAGCTAGATATCTTCACTGAAGTAGTTTGTATTGGGACCAGTAACTCCTGATGTAAAGTTGGCTGTAAAACTCTCCCCACACTCCCATCAGATATTTTAGCAGCTGGTTGGGTGGCTCCCCTATACCCTGAAAACTGGTAAGCCAGGCAGGTTGCTATAACTACTAGGGTAATGAGCTTGCCAATACAGCCATGAGATAACTCTATGTGACAAGTGAGATCTCATTGGGTCACCTACCTAAAAATAACACTATGAAGATATCAGTGTGGAATAATTCTGATTACAGCAATAAAGTATAATGAGATGCAAATTAGCTGTATGGATTTTAAAGTGAAATAACGCATAACTAATTGAAATAGCATGGTAACTAAGTGGAAACTAAGTGAAATACCACAGTAGCTAAGTGAAATAGTACAGGTAAGGGCGCACGTGTGCAGCGTTAACCTTGGAAACGTCAGTTCGAGTAGTTTCTAGTTGGAGACAATGCCATTCTTAACCACAGAAGCTCTACCCTTATTAGATGAAATGTTTTTCAACAGATTATGAGGAGCCGTATTAAGTTCCTACTATTAGAGTGCGACAGCACAGGTTTCCTGTGCTATTACGGATCAATAACACTTTCGTAAAGCAATCGCAATAGCACTTGGTTTCAGCCTGTGTTACTCATGCTATTACTCATATATATATATAATTATATATAATATATATACGTATATATATACATACCCGTAGCCAGGGAGGGTTCGAGGGGTTTGGTCGAACCCCCCTTTAGAGTGACCGGAAGCAAATATTTTAGCCACACCCCACATATAACTTCTGGAATATCATCGTCTGTTCAATCGTGCTGAACCTGCGCTTGAATTCTCTGCTGTTTTCTGGCCTAGTCTGAGTCTAAGTGACCTAATAAACATTCAGCTCCATGGATAAAAAATTTCGCTCTTATATCAGCATGAGTAAAGCTTGCTACATTACATTCTTTATAAAGTGTAACGTAACACTTTAGTAAGAATAATAGCACCGGTAATCGTGCGATTCGATATTAATAGCACAAGCAACGATTTTTTTCAACAAATTAGAAAGGGAGTCTTCGAGCCTTCGGAAGTGTCTGAGAAACTTAAACCTCAAATATACATAATATAGTAAGTCCACTATCTAGTGTAGCTACACAGCAAATGATTTTTTTAAAAACTGGCCTACTACAACTGTACATTTCCAAGGCTAGAGCTGCATGTTTGCGCACTTACTCTTACTTAAGCTACCGTGCTTTTCACTTTGTTCCGTGCTATTTCACTTAGTCATAGCGATTTTTCCAATGCATTTCGAACAGACAGTTTACACGCCGTACTATTAAATAACTTGTAGTACGAATACGGCATATTAATGGTGCACTGTTTATATACAGCTCACCGTAGTGGATAGAAGCCTGGTTACATGAGAATAATACCGCTTTTCTCTCGAATATCAACATTGTTTAATGAATTATAGTTTTGAAGTAGAATAACAAATTATAAGCTTTAGTGCACTTATCTTTTGTTTTTTAGTATTGTAGAAGAATTATTGAGGAAACAAAAGTAGGTGTGGCTTTTTGCGTCTTAAAATCCGAACCCCCCAATGCGAACCTCTGGCTACGGGCCTGATATAGGTAGAGTGATATAGCTAGATATTTCACTCACAGGCTTTATTTTCACTGCCTCTGGCTCTGTGAAAATATATTAGCCTGCTCATGAAATATTTCATCATATCATACTCTGACTCACGTAATAAGCATTATATGTATATATGTTATATATTAAGCATTATATGTATTATATATATTCATCTCCCACATCGAAAAAAATAATAACAATAATGAAATCACATTGTAATTATTATAAATAGCCATTAATCAATATCTAAAATGCGTGTGAAAGGATAAGTGAGGAAAGAAAGATATTAGCACATTGCAGTATTTAGCTAGAACTGGTTGTAACATGTCTTGACTAATGAGAATTATTGATGTAGTATTTCTGTTGTAGGTTATTCGAAAAATATCCTCTGAAAGATGTTACTACAATCCCTAAAGATGAAGTTCCCCCAGAGAGTATTCACATATCTGCAAGGGAGAAGAGACTGCTTTGCTTTGTCGACAATGAACTTGGTTATAGAGTGGAATGTGGAGGAGTGCCATGTGTATTTCAGATCAATGCATACTGGTTTAGGGATCAACCAGAGGAGTCTCACAGTTGAGCACCTGAACCACTATCTTAACTGAAACTGAAAGAAGTTGCGAATTATCATAAGACATTATAGATAGTGTAGCTAAATAATGGGATTGTAGTAGCTATTGGAAACTTGCATTTGATTGTTGCAGAGGATTGTACACAGTTATGATTACGATAGTCTTGTATTTTTGTTTCATATTTGTTTCTACTTTAACTTAAACTTATAATTGAAATTTTTTTGGAATTGCAAGAATCATTTATTCAAGCAGAATAAAGATCAGTAATGTTAGCTAGTTACAAGCAAATCCATTGACTTGTATAAGAATGTAAATAGCTATTAGCCCAATCTTTATGTCTTACTTCCAATACTCTTGCATGGTGGCTATGTTGTCAAATAGACTGCCTATGTAAAAACTATAGGAAATGTTTCAATTAACTATCTTCCAGCTGGCAAACAAATCTATATAGCTACAGTAAAACCTTCGAACAGTGACCACTTTGGGAACGGGACTTTTGGTCCTCTCAGAGGTTGGTCCCGTTAGAAGAAGTTTTACTGTAGCTATAGTGTTTAAAGTGTTTTTTCTTTCTTTTTAATTTTAATCACTTGTAGGGTTTATGACTATGTTCACTTAAACTAAAGTAAAATTGTCAGAAGGTAGTAAATTTAAGGGGAGTAACTGGAAAGTAACGGGAGCAGAAATATCACCATTATTTTCTTGACCCTCTAACCTACCTTGCGCGCGCATCTATGAAGTGGTCGTCACGTGCAAGTAGATAGGTGGCGTTGGATGAGCACGCGATATGGTACAAAACACCTGTATTTTCGTCTGGGGTTAGCTAGTTTTTGAATGGTAATAATGTAAGTTGTTTGTGGTAATACTTATTAGTAATTGGAAAGACATTACTAAATAGGGTATTGGTTCTAAAATAAAATTATGTTTTTTTGTTTGTTTGTTTTTGTTTTGTTTGTTGTTGTTGTTTTTAAAAAAAATTGCTGTCAGAAGAATGTAGGCCAAAAATGAATAGAATCCAGTCTGTGCAAGGTGAGTTGTTAGCGCACTACTCCTCTAATCAGTTTAGGGATCAGGAAACCCTGATAAGTGCCCACCTAAGTCAAGATTGCATTACAACACTAATAGTTTTGTACCCCTAATGGCACATCTGAACATTTCTTGCATATGGTAAGAGGACATACAGAGATGCGTGAGGTTACACACAAAAAAAGAAAACCAATGTGGATCTTCGAACTTGGAAGATACATAACACTTATCTATGATACAAGACCACAGTAGATTTTATGAAACAGGTACAGGGATAATGGTATACATGAACAGGTAAAGGATGGTGAGAGAATACAAGCATGTTTTTTTTTGTCTGCAAGCTATTCTGGCATCAAAGGAGAATGGCTTGTCCTGGATTATGAGGAAAATGTGTTAATTTGATCACTGGGAGTCATGAGTATGATTAACAAGGTATCTTAAATAATAAAACAAAAAAACCAGGGTTGTTTAAGAAAATTAATAATTTTATCAGGTAGACCTAATGAATTGTTTGGGGTCATAAGTACATAATTTCTTAGCTTCCATTCATAAGTATACTGCAGATTGATTATTGAGAGGAAAAAAAGAGAACTTTTAGCCACAGCTATCTACATAGTTAGCTACTGTGGATGAACACTCTTTCCTAACTCAGTCCAGTGACCCAGTGTTCAGTTTTTATAGAGTACAATAGGTTAAGGCACTTCAAATGTCCCAATGGTTTAATGATTGTGTGTGCACTTCGTAATCGAAGGATGCAGGTTCAAACCACAAGAAGGTAGCTTTTTTCCTCTCATTTTCCCCCTTGTCAAGCTTTTTCCCCCATTCAATTTTCCCCCTTGTCAAGCTTTTTCCCCCATTCAGGTAATGAAAGCTTTACCAAGTGCAATCAGCGTATGAAGTATTCATGAATACACTCATTATGAATTATTATGAATAAACTCACCATCATCGTTACTGACACACAAGCGTATTATTATAGATAGAAGGATGAAATATCTATGAAGTACGTAAATTTAATATACAACCAATTTATTTGGTCATTTTTCTCTTATAGCACTAGAAAAGCATAACCTAGCTAATGACATTATTACTGAACTTGCAAGTACCCTGCCACTCAGTGGCACTTACTGTACTAACTTTTGCAAATTAAGAATGCAGTAACATCAGGTATTTTATCCATTGTTATCATCCTCTACCACTTGATTTAGCTACATCAGTTTCCCTCTCCTGCTCTCTTTGTTCCTGAACTAAGTCAGTTTTTCTTATCCTTTTCCTCTCCTTTTCTTCAACTCTTTCTTCTTAAGTCATGGATTCTCTTCTCTTCCTTTGTTTGTCTCTCCTTTTTCTGTCCGTCTATCATGATTTTGGACTTTTTTGTGAATCTTTGCCTTCCCTTTTGAAATATTCGCCTCGCCTTTCCTTGCTGAGCTAATAGCATTCTACTGAACATGATGATTCCTTACCCATTCAGTCAAACGATGCCTCACCAAACCGTCTCAGCTCATAAATTATTTATGAATACACATCGTCATCGTCAGACAGACAAACATATTATTATATAGATGCTTGTCAAAGTGAGAAATCTAGTTATTAACTAAGCAGAAGTATTTTTTTGTCTTTCTTTTAATCACTAGATATTAATAATAAAATTGGTACAATATCCTGTGATTTTGTATGCATATACAAGTATAGAAAAGTTATTAATAAATTTAAATTCTAGAATTTTACTTTAGTTGATTTTTTTTCATTCTTATTTATTTGCAGTTACCGATCAACTAGAGCAGATTATTTCAACTAATGCCCTACATCTTCATTGAGGTAAGATTAAGCCATATGAAGACTTTGGACATTTATCTGCCGAGAAATTAGGAAGTGAGGAGAATGATACTCTTGAGCATCACTGTGTGTGTGTGTGTGTAGATTCTGTACTTGTCCTTTAATTGGTGACATTTTGCAGACTGTTGTAAAAATTAGTTCCTGAGATGTGAATTGAGTTAATCATTATCCTCGAACTCCACAATATTTTACTCAGCCTTCTTATAGATGCATTCTTTCTCTTTCACAGTATTAAAACTGGTGAAGCAAGTGGTCTTGGGTTCCACCCATTAAGCAGTGGTCCTGAATTCCCCAGCAATGGTTAAATTTTCTTTAAATTCTTTTTTAAAAAAAGGCCATGAAGGAGAGAGAATACATCTAGCATATGCCCTTCCTCCCTCTCCCCCTATGGGAGCTGGTGCTTGTTTACAACTATTGAACTTATAAAGAGATATGGAGTGCCCATAAGATATAAAGTGCTGCAAGGGGTACTACTTCCAGAGCCTTTGTGATAAACTGAATTATAGGCAATAATATATTCTGAAATTTAAATTTTGGAATAAAAAAATATGATACAATAAAATACAATGAAGAATAAATAATGTAAATTTAATGACTGGGATATGTCACACATATCATGAGTAACCTGTATGTTATTGGTGCATTTAGCTAGTATCCTCGCATGTAATAATTAGCAGGCCTATAGGAGGCATGAGCTAATCAGGTCATGAATGTGGTTAGTGGATATGGTAACATGGTTACCAGGTAATAGGTGTGGTTATGTGAGGAAAGGCATGAGGGTAAGGAGGGAGGGGTGGGGGGTGGGAGGAGAGGGAGATGTTTTAGTTTCCAAACGTTTTCTGTTGGTACGGTCTCCATTGGAAACTCCCTTGTTGACAATAGTTCTGTGCTAGAACTGTTAATTTTGGGCTCCCTTGCGTGTTCCTTGTGAAAAGCCATTAGATTGGAAAGGTGACAGCTAAACTGATTTCATCTCCTCCTTTTTTGGTTACTGATCCAAGAGACCTACCAGCTGGTGTGGTTATGGCATGTTGCTGGAATATTTTGGTACTCTTAGAACATAAATTTTCTAACACCCTGAATCAGTGAACTTATTATCTTGATCACTTACCATATTCTTCAGCAATCCGACTAAAATAGTGCCCACCGTTATTCAGTGGCAACTGTACAACTTATGCAAAGTCAATATCAGATACATATCATAGTAGCTTGACATCTCTCCATTGAAACACTTACTGATGACAGTCATCAGCTAATTCCAGTTTATTGAATAGAGTTTGCTAACTTCAAATTTATTGAAGAGTTTATAGCATAGATAAAATTAGGCTGATAAAACTAGATAAAACTAGGCTGTTACATGATACAACAAACAAGAATGCACTAAAAAGTCTTATGCTACTATAAAACTTGCTATCAAAAAGAGTGCAACTGCTCAGAAATACAAATCATGAAAAAAAATTGTTCCCCTGTACTGCTGTTTGATGCAGTCTACAGTATAGTGCAGGAACTTGAGGCACTACTATTCACAAATGGAGGGCAGTTTTTCTTTTTACTACCATAGCGACCACCACAGTTGCTGGTCTAGCAAAATAATAAGTAATTTCAAGTGCATATTCTCATCGCACCATTTAAAAATAGCTTTTGTATCTTTGCGGCTTACCACTTGTTGGCTATTGTCTGTGGTAGTCGGAATAGGGTCCATGTTAGTATGTCCAGTTATTAGTTGTTAAAGAAAGAATAGGCTTCAATTTAGCTATGTAGCGGGTGTAAGTGGTAATTTTGTACTTGGACTATGTTCTTGCATCACTTAATGCTATTATTTAACTAACTTCCGGTCTGTGCCCAATTCATTCCTTGCATTGGCATCCCACAGCTTGAATATTAAAGTAAAGGTGTTACTTCAATCCCCCATTTATTACACATGCTAAATTGTTAATTAGTCTTATCATAGTATTTTTGTAAAAGCAAATGTTTTAGAGTCTTGCAAAATAAGGTTTTTACACCAATTGTAGCTTCAAAAAATTGTAGCTATAGTTACCGTCCTACTATTGCCATACTCATACATGACCCAATACTGGCAGGTGCGGCTTTTAGGTGCTGCTGGAATGCTTTAGTGCTTATAGGCTTACCCAATCAACTAACACACAGAAGTTTGGTTTATCTTGCCGGTTAATTTCTTTCAGAAAGTTTTCAGTAATCGGACTGTGCAAGTGGCCCTCATTGTTCAGAAGTACGACATATTCAGAGACTAGGATACATCTTAAAGCAGCTTGGCATCTATTGCTTGAGAAAGTGGACAAGCACTAGTAATAAATAATTATCTGCTAATTCCATTTTATTGAATAGAGTTTGTAGTATATTTAGGACTAAGCTATGATTACATGGCACAAAACAATAAAAATGCACTAAAAGACTATGCAATTAATTTCTATGATGAAGAGTACAAACTGTTCAGGAGTATAAGTCATGGAGAACATTTGTTCTTTGGACTACTCTTTGATGCATACTATAGTATGGTACAGGAGCTTGAGGAATCATGTACCATTGGAGGGCAGTGTCGTTTTTTTTTACAGTAGCGCCCGCAACTGCTGGTCTAGCAAAATAACAAGTGTTTCATAACTATAATATACTACCTTTTGGTATCTTTTGTTGACTTACCACTTGTTGGCTGTTGTCTGAGGTAGTTGGAATAGGGTCCATGCTACTAGTCCAGCTAATAGTTGAAAGGGTAGCTACTCTCTGCTGCTGATATTTAGCTTTGTAAGTGCAACTGTGTTTAGCACACTAATTTTATTCTTGTTATGTCCATAGCGTAATGATAACTTCCGGTCTGTCAATCCCTTTCATTAACTTTTATTACAGTCACGACATTAATATTAAAATATGCATTAATGATGTATTATTTTAATTAGAGTCTCTACTTTTATATTTCTTTTACATTCTTTCAAGACTGTATAAACACTAGTACAACTATAATAGTAATAAAAATATGAAGATTTACTTTTAGTACAAAAATAATAATTGTAGCTGTGTTCTTTTCATATCTGTGTTCAGATGCACTCATAAGATAGTACATCCTATGGCTGAACTTGTCACCATGCTAGGCTTATCCCTTCTTCGCTCTGGATAAGGGTCTGGGTCACCGCCATTGCAAACCTGAGGAGATCACAATGTTACATGTATAATAATAGCTGAATCAACTACAGAGCTATCACAACTATGCTGGGTTACTTACCACTTGATCTTTAATAGGATCCATTGCCCAGGCACTCACTCAGGTGGTTGTTTTTGGTAGGCTACAGAAAAAAAGTGATATTTTTTAGCTCTGGTATGATGCTGACATATTATCAAGCCTTTGAAATATTGCTAGCTATATAACCCACTTTCCCAGAAAAAAAATTCTACTTGTCGTAAATTGCCTGGAATTAACAACAATGTTTAGCTTATTAACTTACTTGAACTAGAAATTGTTGTTAGGACTTGCCTAGCTCTCCCCGGCTCCGGTGTTAATACTTCCAATTTACAGCTTGTGAAATTTTGGCCGATAATGATATGACCTCTAGCTACCTCCATCTTATAACACTTTGGTGGTGCAATTTGTTTCCAGCAAAACATTTTTTCCGGTACGGAATATTGATTTGACCTTTAGTCACCTCCGGTTTATAATCTGTGTTAGCAATTAGTGTCATTTTTCTTCCTGTTAGGAATCTTCATGGCTTTCTTCTGGTTCTTGATTCTCCTAGGCCAAGTTTTTATTGGTCTATTTGGTAGCCAGTTCATTTTCTCTCCAACTTAGTGTAAGGTAAAGAGAATTAGTCATTTTGTTTGTGGCATACCAATCTCTAAGTTGAATGAGTGTAATATGTTGAACTCCACATAAGGGGTTTTAAATTAATTCAGTCATATTTTTTATGTGTAGTACAAAGTATGTAGGTGAAATTTGTATTGGTAAGAAATAGGTAGATGAAATTTTTATCGAGAAAATAGTAATACTTCAACTGGATCTCAATGAATCTTTAGTGTTTACCAGCTGGGATCAAGATTCAGTGTTGTCCTTTACATTCTGGTACACTGAATCAACCATTGAATAGATTGGGAAGACAGTGTGCATTAGCTAATATTAGAATATGGAAGGTACTAGTGTCACAGTAGGGAAGACAAGATCATTTCTACCCTTCTGTACATTATTCAATATCATGATCCTCTTTTAACTTCTTTGCAATAGAATCATAGCCTTTTTCAATATAATATTTCAGTTGCAAACTAACTGAACCAGCTATGGTGAGAGTAGAAATAAGGCTGGGTATAGGAATTGAAGTTCTATGCTGTTTCAGCTCTTGAACATCACACGAATTAAATAATTCTTTCTTCTTCTTCTTTCAATATTTTCCAAACTCAGTATGAGCATCTTTTTTGCAGTTATATGGTATAGAATCAATTCCTACCTTGACCATTATTCAAAGAGCCACCAGGAATTAAACTGAAGAACTTGCACTTGTACACTTATATAAAGACACATATAGTTATTGAATTTCTTAAAGACATTTCTGTCATGTGAGTGTGTGTATGGGGGAGTTGTGTGTGTGTGTGTGTGTGGGGGGGGGGGGGGGGTTATCTGTGGGGAGGAGTGGTACTTGGGTTTAAGAGGTGTGGTGGTGTGTGTAGGGGTGGGTAGGAGTGAGGTAAGTGGAAGGAGGGAGGAGTGGCAGTGGGAAAATCTGATAAGTTACTAACAAATATCCCTCAAACTCTTTGCTTTATTCTATTCAGTTGTTCAGTGATGAATTGAGCAAGTTCTCAGAGAGCATGCTGAACTCATGTCTTAAGTAAGCAAGAAAGCTTTTAAAGGGAAGAAGGAGCTCACAAGGTAATGCAACCTTTTGTCATAAATATTGTTTTATTGGCCACCAGTTAGCAACTGTCTTGTTTGAATGTTTTAAAGATTTAAAGAGAATATTACATAAGAGTTGAGTGAAAGTGGTGGTAGTTAGTGAAAGAATAAAATGAATGAAGATGGTGGAAGAATATTGGCTAAGTCATATAGCAGGTATAAAGTGGATAAGCTCATTTTAAATATGCTTAATCAAGTGGATAAGCTCATTTTAAATATGCTTAATCAATTGAAATGGTCTATAGTATAATACCGAATAAAGAATTCATCTCATAAAATGATGATAGTTACTCCTTCATTAGAACAATTGTGCATTGAATAGTACTTACAGTTTTCCTTTCTGTTTACATTAACATTATTTATATACAGTAAGTTTAACTGTATGATGTTTAAAGAAAACCAGTGATACTAAAATAGTCCATTAAACTAACTAAAGTTTCTAAATAAAACTTTTTAAGTATATTAATTCATTTTTTGTATATGATAATTCTTGTTTTCAGTTCTTTTTGCTCTTAACTATAGAGTTATTTCATTCCTACTGGCAGTTGAGAATCACAACACACAACCTTGGCATTCAAAAAGATTTCTTACAGTAGAAATGTACAGTACTGGTGGACAAGGTCACTCACTACCAGGTTTATCATGGAGAATTTCATGTGTACTTTTAGGTATGTATGTATACACATATCACATATATAGTATGTATGTAGCTATGTATATACATGTGTGACATTTTGGGGAAAATATAGCTATATGGGCCAATTTTTTCCAAAACTATTTTATGGTGGAATGTATAAGTCCAGCTGTTAGTGCTGTTGTAAGCTCTCATGAGCACTAGAATGGGAGATGTGCGTCTAAGATTACTTGCCAGGTAGATTGCTAAAAAGTATTTGGTGCACTATTCACTTTCTGCAAGAAAAATAAAACGAGTCTAATTAGTTGCATTATTATAGTTATCTTCATAATGCCTGCACTCATGCAACTCTTGTCATATAACTCAAGGGTTAGTTTGTATCAGATATTAAATGGAGCCCAGTGAACTTCCCACTCTGCCAGTGATCAGATTTGTTTATAGTGTTGTCATGGAGACATGCAGAAATAGTATACGGATTACAACACATGCCCCCTGGGCTTAATAATTCCTTTCATTTTTGCAGAATTGAAAAGCGAGAAAATCCAAGTTCTATTTTAGAAATCATTTGCAATAATTCTCTCAAAATTATAAAGTATCATTTCTATGCCTTTGATAATTATTACTTTGTAAATGAAACAAGTTTAACAAACTGGATTTAGTTGATGCACTGGTGGTAAAGTACAGTGTTGTTAAAAATGAGCAACCACACTGGTGACCTGTTCTGCAAATGATTCTATTAAAAGTTGTAAATATTTTTCTAGATTAGACTATTATTTTTCTGGCTCATTTTTCATTATTGTGCTTATAAAAGAATTCTTCTATGTGTGAGAACAGATTGTAAGATTAAGTTAAGGGTGCCGTCACACTCTTTGGACTTTTAACACCTGCACAATAGACCACAGTGGCTATGGTGTGTTACATTTATTTCTTTTGCTCAAGCTACTTTATTTTTGCATGCCACAAAGTAAAAAGCACATGTGACCGGCTCCCAGAAAATTGACCATTTGCAAAAAAAATAAATAAATGAAAATTCATTTTATAGCATCAATAAGCCCAAAATTTATCAAGAAGTACGATGAGCCCTTAAGCGTTTTTCTCCAACGCTTCTCCACAAAGATACGAACAAAAACACTACACGCGCTTTCACCACTTAACAGTTCGTTTTTACGAGAAAAATCACTTTAAAGTGAGAGGCCTAAAGTCCGTAAATTTCTCCGCATCACAGTTACGCCCACATTTGCCGGGAAAAGAATGTCTGTTTGTTTACTCAAACCACGTTCTCTATAGATTTCTAGCCTTTTGGCCTTCTTGTTCACTAACTGGATATGCTGTAGCGCTTTGAAAAGCCATGGTCGTCATTTTTACAGTACGTTATCATTTTACTTAAGCTGTCAGCACCCAGAAGGTTTATAGCGTTAGCTATTCTCTCCGCCATATTGGTCGACACTATTAGGCTGGAGCTATTTTGCGGGAGTTGTTATGGTGACTCTGTGATGACGTTTTTTTATAAGTTCGTTCACGGACCGCTTCAAAAGACAAAGTAAGTTTAGTGTATGAAAACGCGATCTACTAACGCTGAAATTTTGCACAGAAGTCGAGAAATCCTTGTACTTATCCCAGTTAAATTTTTTTTTTAATCCAGGAAAATTTTTTTTTGGTTTTTTCGGCCTTTACGCGTTTCAATGATTTATTGCAAATGGTCAATTTTCACGGAGCGGGTCACATTATACTAATAATAAAGACTTAACCCTTTTTGATGCCTTAACCGCATGTATGTGGGCAAACAGGTCCACATTCTCCGAATTAAAAAAAAAAAAAATCTATTTTAGATTAAACCGTCATTTCTTTTTTATATGTAAAGCTGGCATTGTACTTCCTTTTTAAAAAAATTGAACCTGTATGGGCAGGTTACATATTTTTTTATTAATTGTCTGAAAACAGAGATCGAGAATTTTTTTGACTGAGAATTTCCAGGGCACCAAACGCCAAAATATTTTGTTACCTACAGACTTCAATCACTCATTATAGAAAGTATGAAGCCTAAAGAGAGAGTCCCTCAGCATTTTGGAAGAATATAGATAACGTTTTTCCTACCGGACATCAAGAGCGATCGATTGGGTTAGTTCCTCGAAACCTGCTGTAAGATAGACTGGTTCCAATTCATTTTCAGGCTTTTGGAAGCTTATTTGCTTGTTATAAAGCTTGCTACCTACTTTATAGGCCTGGCTGTTTGTTTATGGATTTTTGCGGTAGAATTAAAAAATCAAATTCAAATTCTAAAAGATGCCCCAAGTGTTGAAGAAGTTGGCGTCTAAAGGGTTAAGGTCCGTCATATCTCAAGAAATATCCCCATCACCATTTGGGGACTTTATTACAGTAATGAAAGTTATCAGCAATATTTAGGAACCAATTGATCCTTGCATGTCATAACTATGCATTTTTATTGATTTTTTCTATTTATTCACACTAGCATTTGAACTATTTTCAATTATTCTGTAAATTATAAATATTTCTTTTAGGGAGTTCTCCATTGACATCACATAATTAATAATAAATTGTTCTCTTATATCAACGTTTTTTTAGTAACGATGTTTCGACAGTCCTACTGCTGTCCTCATCAGGTTACAAAAATTAATGAATTTCACTAATTACTAAAATTATGTATTAAAAAACGTTGATATAAGAGAACAATTTATTATTAATTATAAATATCTCACTGTTATGTAGGCCATATGTTAGCAAAGTATTAACTTCATTGCCTCGCCACACATAGATGACTAAATCATTGTATATAATATTCAAACTATTCTAAATACTTAGTTAGTCAACAGCTATAAACCAGCACGTGGCACTCTTGTTCTACTCTGATATATGTATACTTATCTGAGATTTATCTCGCCATTTGGGATGATTTGGTAAAGGGTCGTTATATATACCAGACTTGTATTTACTAACCTATACTTGGTAGTGTTCTTTGAAGCTATATAGAAAGTATACCAGCTGTTGTGTTAGCTGCCATGGTGTACGGCAAGCATGATAGCACAGTTATTTTTTTTAGTAATTCAGTTCTATTTTCGACCAAAGTGTAGTTCATGCAAGTCGATTATGATAAGCGTTTGAGCAAGTCAATATGCAACTCATGTAATAAAATGGTAGACGTTAGCTAATGCTATGTCTTCTCAGCGACACTTACCTCACCATTACTCCATGCGTTCATTTACTCCATGTGAATGCCACTTTCTGTTCTATTTGATTTGTTTATTTGTCTTTAGGATTATTGTGAAGGACAAGCTCTGTGGCAAAGCTAGAAAGTTTTAATCAAGTGTAAGCATAAGTAATTGCTAGCAAGTACAGTGATCACAGACACACAAATTTAGGCCAATGGTCAGTATACGTAATATAAGGATGTCTGTCACATCACCGTATTTCCTCAAATAGTCCTCATGCAGCTTATTCTTTTCAGGCACAGCAAAAGGTAGCAAGTTTGAGGATGCAAGTTAAATCATTTGGCCAGCCCATGATCTAAATGCACACTTTCATATAGAAGTATGTGGGCAAATTCCCAGGCAAGGACAATATTTAAAATGTCTAGCGGCTCATTACAAACAGAGAGTATTAGATGCCTCAACTTTGGCACATTTACCGCTCCTGCCCTTTGAATAAACTTGTTTAAGTTCAACCAACAACCGAGGAGTAAGAAAGCTTTAGCATTGGCAATAGGTATTTGATGATACCGTTGATTTAGTAGTAACTATATGGCTATGTACCGGTTTTTAGCAATGAAAGCATTAGATGAAACTTTGGCATCAGACACTTTAATTAATAAAATAATTTGTATAGAAACATAATTACTAAGTTCTTAACATTAATATATTCATTTAAAAATATTTACCTAGTAATATAATAATTCAACAAATACATTTCAACCTGTAAAGTCTTCACCAAAGTTGAAGAAAGGAAAAAATGTCTGGTACTCGAAATTATTTGATGGGCTCATCTTCTCATTTTAAATTTTACTGGTGTTTAGGTATCAATGTTGTAAAGGGGATAGATGGAGTGCATGCCACATTCAAATGTGTCAACGTATTATTTGGACACAATGCAGCTTGTATGAGGGCGCAAGTTATTCAAGGAAACATAGTTGCACATATGGTGATGGAGTAATGAAAGTGACACTTAGTTTAATCAATACAAGCTAATTATCTAGTCTTGATCAGGTAATGGTGTAACTGAATACATTATGGTGACAAGAGTTATTGTTGGGACAATAATCACTTTGTTTAGGATGTCAGTATTTCACTGGTTATTTTAGTGAACAGTACATATAATGAAGGGCTCCAATTACTGATTGTTGTTGTTTTATATGTATGCAGGAAAGAAATCAAAGTTACTGAAACATGGTAAAGGATCAACATTATTGGACTCGTAGAAATCAATTTTTGCTTCATTTATTTAACATTTTAAGTATAATATATTAAAAATAACCCTTGTAAGTCAAACAGTGTATGAAGCTTACTTAATGGATTAAAAATACAAGTCTGCTGCAATTTGTTTCTAAGTAAATAAATTTCTTAATAACAAGTTAAAAACGTAGTCATTCAGTAGCGGTAAGGGGTCGTCATTTTTATAAATTATTTTCTTTTTTCCTTTTTTTGCTACTTTACCCCCTATTACATAAAGAAAGTAGTATTACTAGATACTAGAAACGAGGAAGAATGTACAATAATAGTCACGTTACTACAATATTAAGTTCTATATTTTTTGATCTGTTTAAATGGTAAAATTCATTCATTCAATTATATTTTACTTAATTACTAGTATTATTTTACGATCTGGTTCTTTGTGTGTAAAGTTTCTACTATTCATGGGTTTCTACTATTCATGGTACCACATTATTATCTGGTGAAAAAAAAACTGAAGAAAAGGCAAGTTATTTAAAATTGGTGAGCATGCGCAGAGACAAGTTTGTGGCGGCGCTCTCTGGTCGGCGCGACAATGCAGCTGCTGTTTACTTTGAAGGTCAGGCTTGTGCCAGTGTGAGTGAGTGCTAGCGTTTGGAGTGCTGTGACTTGAGAAAATGAGTAGGTATTTTATTTTTGCTGCGGTTTTTTATATTTAAATCATAGCCTTTGAATTGGCGGCTGATCAGTTATCACCTCTATTTGGCACGGTGTGTGGGTTTAGGTGAGGTTTGTGTTGATAATATTTCTAAATAATGCCAACCTTGCCTAGTGTGCTGCGGTGGTATGTGCTGTTTACGCAATAATTATGTGTCCTGGGCTGGTGGTATTGTTTAGACTGTCATGTATGGCTGCATGTATGTATGTAAGTTTGCTTGTATGTATGTTACATGCATACAAGTTATATGTATGTGTATGTATGCAGGCTATATACTTTTAAGCATATGCATACTTGCTTCATACATAGTACATACACATTTAAAGTACATAGACTTGCTTCATACATACACACATACATACGTGCACAAATATACATATTTACTTCATACATACATGCGTACACATATGTACA
>WLWD01005800.1_pt1 | contig 57435 bp, 72 predicted proteins | sample 6712731 | NCBI WGS metagenome assembly WLWD01 (sample SAMN12718690, study PRJNA576275) | sponge metagenome | isolation source: marine sponge | host: Mycale hentscheli | place: New Zealand: South Island, Marlborough, Capsize Point | collected 2014-11-01 | reverse complement strand
AGTGTGTATGTGTGTGATGATATTTCAGTGTGTAGGAGGAGAGTGTGTATGTGTGTGATGATATTTCAGTGTGTAGGAGGAGAGTGTGTATGTGTGTGATGATATTTCAGTGTGTAGGAGGAGAGTGTGTATGTGTGATGATATTACAGTATGTAGGAGGAGAGTGTGTATGTGTGTGATGATATTTCAGTGTGTAGGAGGAGAGTGTGTATGTGTGTGATGATATTTCAGTATGTAGGAGGAGAGTGTGTATGTGTGTGATGATATTTCAGTATGTAGGAGGAGAGTGTGTATGTGTGTGATGATATTTCAGTATGTAGGAGGAGGTGTGTAATGTGGTGATGCATATTTCACGTGTGGTAGGAGGAGCCGTGTGTATGTGGTGGTGATGATCTTTCAGTGTGTAGGCGGAGGTGTGTATTTGTGTGTGATATTTCAGTGTTGTGTGGGTAGGAGGATAGTGTGATGTGTGTGATATATTTCAGTGTGTAGGAGGAGAGTGTGTATGTGTGTGATGAGTATTTCAGTGTGTAGGAGGAGAGTGTGTATGTGTGAATGAATATTTCAGTGTGTGGAGGAGAGTGGTTTTATGTGTGTATTGATATTTCAGTGTGTCGGAGGAGCGTGTGTATGTGTGTGATGATATTTCAGTGTTGTAGGAGGAAGTTGTGTATTTGTGTGATGATATTTCAGTGTGTAGGAGGAGAGTGTGTATGTGTGTGATGATATTTCAGTGTGTAGGAGGAGAGTGTGTATGTGTGTGATGATATTTCAATGTGTAGAAGAAGAGTGTGTATGTGTGTGATGATATTTCAGTATGTAGGAGGAGAGTGTGTATATGTGTGATGATATTTCAGTGAGTAGGAGGAGAGTGTGTATGTGTGTGATGATATTTCAGTGTGTAGGAGGAGAGTGTGTATGCGTGTGATGATATTTCAGTGTGTAGGAGGAGAGTGTGTATGTGTGTGATGATATTTTAGTATGTAGCAGGAGAGGGTGTATGTGTGTGATGATATTTCAGTGTGTAGGAGGAGAGTGTGTATGTGTGTTGATGATATTTCAGTATGTAGGAGGAGAGTGTGTGTGTGTGATGATATTTCAGTATGTAGGAGGAGAGTGTGTATGTGTGTGATGATATTTCAGTGTGTAGGAGGAGAGTGTGTATGTGTTTGATGATATTTCAGTATGTAGGAGGAGAGTGTGTGTGTGTGATGATATTTCAGTATGTAGGAGGAGAGTGTGTGTGTGTGATGATATTTCAGTATGTAGGAGGAGAGTGTGTATGTGTGTGATGATATTTCAGTGTGTAGGAGGAGAGTGTGTATGTGTGTGATGATATTTCAGTGTGTAGGAGGAGAGTGTGTATGTGTGTGATGATATTTTAGTGTGTAGGAGGAGAGTGTGTATGTGTGTGATGATATTTCAGTGTGTAGGAGGAGAGTGTGTATGTGTGTGATGATATTTCAGCGTGTAGGAGGAGAGTGTGTATGTGTGTGATGATATTTCGGTGTGTAGGAGGAGAGTGTGTATGTGTGTGATGATATTTCGGTATGTAAGAGGAGAGTGGTAGTGTGGGTGAAATGAGATTACAGTATGTATGAGGAGATTGTATGTGTGTGATGATATTTCAATGTGTACGAGGAGAGTGTGTATGTGTGTGATGATATTTCAGTTTGTAGGAGGAGAGTGTATGTGTGTGATGATATTTCAGTGTGTAGGAGGAGAGTGTGTATGTGTGTGATGATATTACAGTGTGTAGGAGGAGAGTGTGTATGTGTGTGATGATATTTCAGTGTGTAGGAGGAGAGTGTGTGTATGTGTGTGATGATATTTCAGTGTGTAGGAGGAGAGTGTGTGTATGTGTGTGATGATATTTCAGTGTGTAGGAGGAGAGTGTGTATGTGTGTGATGATATTTCAGTGTGTAGGAGGAGAGTGTGTATGTGTGTGATGATATTTCGTATTAGGAGGAAGTGTGTGTGTGTGTGATGATATTTATATGTAGGAGGAGAGTGGTGTTTGTGTGATGATATTTCAGTATGTAGAGGACGTGTGTTTGTGTGTGATGATATTTTACAGTGTGTAGGAGGAGAGTGGTGTAGTGTGTGATGAATGACAGTATGTGAGGAAGTGTGTATGTGTGTGATGATATTTCGTGTGTAATGAGGAGATTGTGTATTGTTGGTGATGATATTTACGTGTGCGGAGTAAGTTGTGGTATGTGTGTGATGATATTTCAGTGTGTAGGAGGAGAGTGTGTATGTGTGTGATGATATTTCAGTGTGTAGGAGGAGAGTGTGTATGTGTGTGATGATATTTCAGTGTGTAGGAGGAGAGTGTGTATGTGTGTGATGATATTACAGTATGTAGGAGGAGAGTGTGTATGTGTGTGATGATATTACAGTATGTAGGAGGAGAGTGTGTATGTGTGTGATGATATTTCAGTGTGTAGGAGGAGAGTGTGTATGTGTGTGATGATATTACAGTATGTAGGAGGAGAGTGTGTATGTGTGTGATGATATTACAGTATGTAGGAGGAGAGTGTGTATGTGTGTGATGATATTACAGTGTGTAGGAGGAGAGTGTGTATGTGTGTGATGATATTTCAGTGTGTAGGAGGAGAGTGTGTCATGTGTTGATGATATTTCCAGTGTGTAGGAGGAGTGTGTGTATGTGTGTGATGATATTCAGTGTGTAGGAGGAGTGTGTGTATGTGTGTGATGATATTTCAATGTGTAGGAGGAGAGTGTGTATGTGTGTGATGATATTTCAGTGTGTAGGAGGAGAGTGTGTATGTGTGTGATGATATTTCAGTGTGTAGGCAGAGAGTGTATATGTGTGTGATGATATTTCAGTGTTTAGGAGGAGAGTGTTTATGTGTGTGATGATATTTCTGTGTGTAGGAGGAGAGTGTGTATGTGTGTGATGATATTTCAGTGTGTAGGAGGAGAGTGTGTATGTGTGTGATGATATTTCTGTGGTGTAGGAGGAGAGTATGTATGTGTGTGATGATATTTCGGTGTGTAGGAGTAGAGTGTGTATGTGTGTGATGATATTTCAGTGTGTAGGAAGAGAGTGTGTATGTGTGTGATGATATTTCGGTGTGTAGGAGGAGAGTGTATATGTGTGTGATGATATTTCAGTGTGTAGGAGGAGAGTGTGTATGTGTGTGCTGATTATTTCTGTGTGTGGAGGAGTGTGTATGTGTGTGATGAATTTCCGTGTGTAGGCGGAGAGTATGTAGTGTGTGAGGAATTTTCAGTGTGTAGGAGGAGAGTGGTAATGTGTGTGATGATATTTCAGTGGTAGGAGGAGAGTGTGATGTAATGTGTGATATTTCAGTGTGTAGGAAGAGGTGTGTATGTGTGAGATGATATTTCAGTGTAGGAAGAGAGTGTGTATGTGGTGATGATATTTCAGTGGTAGGAGGCGAGTGGTATGTGTGTGATGATAATTTCAGTGTGTAGGAGGAGAGGTGTATGTGTGTGATGATATTCAGTGTGTCGGAGGGGTGTGTAGTGTGTGTTGGATGATATGTCCGTGTGTAGGAGGAGAGTGTGTATGTGTGTGATGATATTTCAGCGTGTAGGAAGAGAGTGTGTATGTGTGTGATGATATTTCAGTGTGTAGGAAGAGAGTGTGTATGTGTGTGATGATATTTCAGTGTGTAGGAGGAGTGTGTGTATGTGTGTGATGATATTTCAGTGTGTAGGAGGAGTGTGTGTATGTGTGTGATGATATTTCAGTGTGTAGGAAGAGAGTGTGTATGTGTGTGATGATATTTCAGTGTGTAGGAGGAGAGTGTGTATGTGTGTGATGATATTTCAGTGAGTAGGAGGAGAGTGTGTATGTGTGTGATGATTTTCAGTATGTAGGAAGAGAGTGTGTATGTGTGTGATGATATTTCAGTGTGTAGGAAGAGAGTGTGTATGTGTGTGATGATATTTCAGTGTGTAGGAGGAGTGTGTGTATGTGTGTGATGATATTTCAGTGTGTAGGAGGAGTGTGTGTATGTGTGTGATGATATTTCAGTGAGTAGGAAGAGAGTGTGTATGTGTGTGATGATATTTCAGTGAGTAGGAGGAGAGTGTGTATGTGTGTGATGATATTTCAGTGTGTAGGTATGAGGTATACACTGTAGTTGAGAGTAGAATAGAGAGAGTGTGTGGGTGGGTGTAAAGATGATATTTCAGAGTGTGTGTGGACACACTGTATAAATGAGGTGTTATATTACACTGAGTGTTGTTAGTCAGTTGCCCTCTTGGATAATAGAAAAGTTTTATGAATTATTTATTTTATTTGTGTGTGTGTGTGTATGTGTGCAGAGATTACCTATCCTAGCATAATGCCACCTAATATGGCTACCAGCAAAGGGGCGGGGCCAACAGAGAGGAGGGCGGAGCCACTAGGTGCAGACTGCAATAATGTGGAGGAGGTGCTACTCAGTAAACTCTTGCAACAAAACAAGTAAGACCAACAGAAAGAAAAGAATAGAGACATGTGCAGTACGTATGGTGTGTGTATGTATGTGTGTGTGTATGTGTGGGCGGATGGTTGTACTGTATGTATGTGTGTACATGTTTCTGTAAATGTGTGTGTTTGTGTGTGCATGATACTGTCACATCAGTGTCCACGGGAAATAAGAATATATATAAAGATATCAGTTTGTTGTTGTTGTTGTTTGGTATGGGGCCCCGCCCTGCTCCGAGTGGCAGACAGGCAGGCATGCCGACGCAGCCCTGAACTGAACTGTGTTAATTAGTAGAGTATGTGTGTGCGTGTGTGTGCACATGTTTATAGATACCACGAGGTATTGCGTTTTATGGTCATTTAGTAAGCGCGTTTTAGAAGTGTGTCATTATGTGGGCGTGTCCCGGCCTTTCGTATAAAAGGCCGGTACGCACATGAGTTCACTGTAAATCGAAAGGTGTGTACTGCGCACCAAATTGAGTGTGACGCACTTGTCCCTATACTCACACCCAAAATAGCGTGGGGTTCACGCTCAATGAATTTGGTGTGTTGTACACACCCTTATGAGTGTAAGCTCACACTGCTGTTTGTGTGGATACACACCGCTTTAGTGTTACCTCCTACTTCCCAAACTCCACCCACACCAATTACAACAGACTCAATTAAGCCAAGCAGCCATCTTCTGGATCAGATCTTCAAAACCAGCCACCTGAGCCTTGCAGGTAAACCCATTATACATTGTGTGGTGTATCATCAGAATTAAAATATTTATTAAAAATTCAAAAATTCAAATTAAAAAGACAGAGACGTGAGTATATGCTTAACAGAAATTGAGGCCTTTTTGGCCGGAAACTGAAAAAGTAATATTTCCAAAAATGAATAAAAATTATTGCATCCAACTGGGTACTTTATATTAAAAACAAATTAAGCACTTGTTACAATAAATGGAATGTCCTCAAAATTCATTACTTCATTGATGATCTTCTTATCTACCACCAAGAAAGCTTGCTATGGCTGAAGTAGACTTTCTGTCATTAGGATATAAGGAGTAAGATAGGAGACCTCTTCCACAACTGAATGGATATCCACACACTCCTACAGAGACATAATAATAATAATAATAATAATAATAATTATAATAAATCAATAATAAATAAAAGTACGTCTGTGTTGGTATTTCAGTCAAGTACGTGTGTGTTGGTATTTCAGTCAGTACGTGTGTTTTGGTATTTCAGTCAGTACGTCTGTGTTGGTATTTCAGTCAGTACGTCTGTGTGTGGTGTGTGTTGGTATTCAGTCAAGTAGTCGTCAGTACTGTTGGTATTTCACTGTGTTGGTATTTCAGTCAAGTACGTCTGTGTTGGTATTTCATTCAAGTAGTCGTCTGTGTTGGTATTTCAGTCAAGTACGTTGTGTTGGTATTTCAGTCAAGTACGTCTGTGTTGTATTTCAGTCAAGTACGTCTGTGTTGGTATTTCAGTCAAGTACGTGTGTGTTGGTATTTCAGTCAAGTACGTCTGTGTTGGTATTTCAGTCAAGTACGTCTGTGTTGGTATTTCAGTCAAGTACGTGTGTGTTGGTATTTCAGTCAAGTACGTGTGTGTTGGGTATTTCAGTCAAGTACGTGTGTGTTGGTATTTCAGTCAAGTACGTGTGTGTTGGTATTTCAGTCAAGTACGTGTGTGTTGGTATTTCAGTCAAGTACGTCTGTGTTGGTATTTCAGTCAAGTACGTGTGTGTTGGTATTTCAGTCAAGTACGTGTGTGTTGGTATTTCAGTCAAGTACGTGTGTGTTGGTATTTCAGTCAAGTACGTGTGTGTTGGTATTTCAGTCAAGTACGTGTGTGTTGGTATTTCAGTCAAGTACGTCTGTGTTGGTATTTCAGTCAAGTACGTCTGTGTTGGTATTTCAGTCAAGTACGTCTGTGTTGGTATTTCAGTCAAGTACGTCTGTGTTGGTATTTCAGTCAAGTACGTCTGTGTTGGTATTTCAGTCAAGTACGTGTGTGTTGGTATTTCAGTCAAGTACGTCTGTGTTGGTATTTCAGTCAAGTATGTCTGTGTTGATATTTCAGTCAAGTACGTCTGTGTTGGTATTTCAGTCAAGTACGTCTGTGTTGGTATTTCAGTCAAGTATGTCTGTGTTGATATTTCAGTCAAGTACGTGTGTGTTGGTATTTTAGTCAAGTATGTCTGTGTTGATATTTCAGTCAAGTACGTGTGTGTTGGTATTTCAGTCAAGTACGTGTGTGTTGGTATTTTAGTCAAGTACGTGTGTGTTGGTATTTCAGTCAAGTACGTGTGTGTTGGTATTTCAGTCAAGTACGTCTGTGTTGGTATTTTAGTCAAGTACGTGTGTGTTGGTATTTCAGTCAAGTATGTCTGTGTTGATATTTCAGTCAAGTACGTGTGTGTTTGTATTTCAGTCAAGTACGTCTGTGTTGGTATTTTAGTCAAGTACGTCTGTGTAGGTATTTCAGTCAAGTACGTGTGTGTTGTTATTTCAGTCAAGTACGTCTGTGTTGGTATTTCAGTCAAGTACGTTTGTGTTGGTATTTCAGTCAAGTACGTCTGTGTTGGTATTTCAGTCAAGTACGTGTGTGTTGGTATTTCAGTCAAGTACGTGTGTGTTGGTATTTCAGTCAAGTACGTCTGTGTTGGTATTTCAGTCAAGTACGTGTGTATTGGTATTTCAGTCAAGTAAGTGTGTGTTGGTATTTCAGTCAAGTACGTGTGTGTTGGTATTTCAGTCAGGTACGTGTGTGTTGGTATTTCAGTCAAGTACGTCTGTGTTGGTATTTCAGTCAAGTACGTGTGTGTTGGTATTTCAGTCAAGTACGTCTGTGTTGGTATTTCAGTCAAGTACGTGTGTGTTGGTATTTCAGTCAAGTACGTCTGTGTTGATATTTCGGTCAAGTACGCCTGTGTTGGTATTTCAGTCAAGTACGTGTGTGTTGGTATTTCAGTCAAGTACGTGTGTGTTGGTATTTCAGTCAAGTACGTCTGTGTTGGTATTTCAGTCAAGTACGTGTGTGTTGTGTTGGTTATTTCAGTCAACGTGTGTGTTGTACGTCTGTGTTTTGGTATTTCAGTCAAGACGTCTGTGTTGATATTTCAGTCAAGTCGTCTGTTTTGGTATTTCAGTCAAGTACTGTGTGTTGGTATTTCAGTCAAGTACGTCTGTGTTGATATTTCAGTCAAGTACGTGTGTGTTGATATTTCAGTCAAGTACGTGTGTGTTGATATTTCAGTCAAGTACGTGTGTGTTGATATTTCGGTCAAGTACGTCTGTGCTGGTATTTCAGTCAAGTACGTTTGTGTTGGTATTTCAGTCAAGTACGTGTGAGTTGATATTTCAGTCAAGTACGTGTGTGTTGGTATTTCAGTCAAGTACGTGTGTGTTGGTATTTCAGTCAAGTACGTGTGTGTTGGTATTTCAGTCAAGTAGTGTGTGTTGGTATTTCAGTCAAGTACGTGTGTGTTGGTATTTCAGTCAAGTACGTGTGTGTTGGTATTTCAGTCAAGTACGTGTGTGTTGGTATTTCAGTCAAGTACGTCTGTGTTGATATTTCAGTCAAGTACGTGTGTGTTGGTATTTCAGTCAAGTACGTGTGTGTTGGTATTTCAGTCAAGTACGTGTGTGTTGGTATTTCAGTCAAGTACGTGTGTGTTGGTATTTCAGTCAAGTACGTCTGTGTTGGTATTTCAGTCAAGTACGTCTGTGTTGGTATTTCAGTCAAGTACGTCTGTGTTGATATTTCAGTAAGTACGTTTGTTTGGTATTTCAGTCAAGTACGTCTGTGTTGATATTTCAGTCAAGTACGTTTGTATTGGTATTTCAGTCAAGTACGTCTGTGTTGGTATTTCAGTCAAGTACGTCTGTGTTGGTATTTCAGTCAAGTACGTCTGTGTTGGTATTTCAGTCAAGTACGTGTGTGTTGGTATTTCAGTCAAGTACGTCTGTGTTGGTATTTCAGTCAAGTACGTATTCGTGTGTGTTGGTATTTCAGTCAAGTACAGTCAAGTACGTCTGTGTTGGTATTTCAGTCAGTACGTCTGTGTTGGTATTTCAGTCAAGTACGTGTGTGTTGGTATTTCAGTCAGTCAAGTACGTCTGTGTTGGTATTTCAGTCAAGTACGTGTGTGTTGGTATTTCAGTCAAGTACGTCTGTGTTGGTATTTCAGTCAAGTACGTCTGTGTTGGTGGGTACATCTGTGTTGTTTTTTCAGTCAAGTACGTGTGTGTTGGTATTTCAGTCAAGTACGTCTGTGTTGGTATTTCAGTCAAGTACGTCTGTGTTGGTATTTCAGTCAAGTACGTGTGTGTTGGTATTTCAGTCAAGTACGTCTGTGTTGGTATTTCAGTCAAGTACGTCTGTGTTGGTATTTCAGTCAAGTACGTGTGTGTTGGTATTTCAGTCAAGTACGTCTGTGTTGGTATTTCAGTCAAGTACGTCTGTGTTGGTATTTCAGTCAAGTACGTCTGTGTTGGTATTTCAGTCAAGTACGTCTGTGTTGGTATTTCAGTCAAGTACGTCTGTGTTGGTATTTCAGTCAAGTACGTCTGTGTTGGTATTTCAGTCAAGTACGTCTGTGTTGGTATTTCAGTCAAGTATGTCTGTGTTGGTATTTCAGTCAAGTACGTCTGTGTTGGTATTTCAGTCAAGTACGTCTGTGTTGGTATTTCAGTCAAGTACGTGTGTGTTGGTATTTCAGTCAAGTACGTGTGTGTTGGTATTTCAGTCAAGTACGTGTGTGTTGGTATTTCAGTCAAGTACGTCTGTGTTTTTTACAGAGAAAGAGGAACGAACTGTCGCCCGGCATGGAGAATTAGAGCTCCCTGTGTTGTGTTGTATATATCTGTGCACCGTCTATATTTTTATACGTTGTGTGTTCACCCTGTATTATATTTTGTACAGCTCTAGTCCGTCCCCAAGGAAAAGACTAACGTAAAGGATGCCTCCTAAAGAGAAACAGAGCAAGTCTGGAGCCAGACAAGAGGAGCCGGACAGTGAGGACATTCCTGGAGAGGAGGAAATAGATGAGGAATTTGATGAGGAGGAGGTGAGGCCAAAGGGAGTGGCAGTAGGAGGAGCTGGTATAAGGCAGGAAGCAGAAGAGGGTGATAGAGAGCCACACCATGTGGGAGAAGCTCAGGCGGGTGGAGCTGGAGAGTTTGGAGGGTTGGTGGAAGCTTTGGAGGTAGTAGTAGGACCCCAACCCATTTGCTTTGAGCCCCCAGGAGGTGTAAAGGATATCCCAGCTTACCGGGAGGGTGGGGACCTTGCTAAGTATTTACGAGGATTAGAGGCTGAGTTACGTGAACTGAAAATGCCCAGAGGGAACCCTGTTATCACAGATCCCTTCTAGACTCAAGGATAACATTGTTGAGGTTGAGAGCAGAGGAGGTTGTGAGGACCCGAAGCAGGCATTACTAAAGAAGGTAGGGCCTAGCTTGCGCGAGCTGGAAATAGAAATTTTTCCCCCAAGGAAATGTACCAACCAGGATAGGGTTGAAAGAGTTGAGAGCATTATTAGTAAAGTGGAGAGAGCTTGTATGCTAGTATGCTGTGTCCGACCAGGAACGATTTCAAGCTGTTCCTGGCTCGTGGAATGTGGACTTGTGTCCAGTTCATCTGTCACCACAACAGATGAGTTGGTAGAGGCGGCCAGTCTCCTCAAGGAGACAGCGTTGACCATGTTGAGGGAAGATAAGAAATCTTCTGGAAGAGTGAAGTGTTTCTCTTGCCAGAAGCCAGGCCATAAGAGTTGTGACTGCCCTGACTGAGCAAAGCAACCCAGTGAGAGCACTAAGGGGGCCGGTATAAAACCCGGCCAGCCCACCAAGAAAGTGAACTGGGCTCGGGCAGGACAATCAGTCACTCCCTTGACAGGAGAGGTGACTGGCACTTCCTGCACTATCATTCCGGATACTGAGGCAGACATAACTGTTGTCCCAGGGCACTTGGTGTATGCCTCACAACTGCTCGAGGAATTCGAGATGGTGAGGAGCGTGTCCGGTGCCCCAGTCTGTGTGAAATGTGCAGTAGTGCCCATCACTTTTGAGGGAAAAGAGTATGTGAGGAAGGTGGCCATTGCCTCGAAAGAGTTGGTTAATGACTGCATCTTGTATGCAGTACTGCTGGCAGAGTCTGGTACATGTGCTGCATGTCTGCCTGGTAGATGTTGGTACTCTGCTGTCGTTGTAGAGCTGGAATGAGTCAGGAAGTGGGAGCGCACATAACTCAAGCGAATACTATTGCCTTTATGAAAAGTTATAAGTAAGGAATCAAGTACAGTACTTATGTATGACGCACGATGATACATGCATTGGGTTTGAGTGGGTATGAATAACATTAATGTAAATGAGATTTGGTAAAGGTCAATAACATATCATGGTATCGTGGGTAAATTAGCATCCACATGGCACAATAGCAATATGCACATGTGTATTTGACATGCATGTGGCATAGTAGCAGCATGCACATGTGTATTTGACATGCATGTGGCATAGTAGCAGCATGCACATGTGTATTTGACATGCATGTGGCATAGTAGCAGCATGCACATGTGTATTTGACATGCATGTGGCATAGTAGCAACATGCACATGTGTATTTGACATGCATGTGCATAGTAGCAGCATGCACATGTGTATTTGACATGCATGTGGCATAGTAGCAGCATGCACATGTGTATTTGACATGCATGTGGCATAGTAGCAGCATGCACATGTGTATTTGACATGCATGTGGCATAGTAGCAACATGCACATGCGTACTCGCCTTCGCTCCCACAAGAAATTCTATAGTACTACATTTTTGGCGTTGCAATATGAAATCAGCGTATTTTTCCCTTTTTTTGTTTTTTTTTTTGTTTTTTGTTTTGTTTTGTTGTTTTTTTGTTTTATTTTTATTTTTTAATCTAAGCCCTGCAAAAGTCTCTTACACTTAACAGACTCTGTACTCTTACTGCCTCTCCAAAAATCTAAGAAAGTTGTTATTGCCCCTCCTACACTCCAGACAAACTCATCTTACGTTAGAAAGTGAGTTAAAAGAATTTTTGCCATCCCTTATTTCTCTCATTATTTAATTACTTTCTAATAACTTTTAAGCTTGAGTAATTCCCTAGCCCAGGACCACCTGTATCACTTTAACTCATGTTACATTGTTGGAATCACAGCCTCCGGTGTTTCAGACAAGCCCATGCCACGCGTGAGCACACTACTGGGATGTTTCCGAGAGTACCAATCTACCTAGTAATTTAATTGCACATACCATTGCATGCACTCGGTTGCTGTGTGGTTACCTGGTGTGCATTCCCTTGACTTTACATAGGCAAGTGTTTTATGTTAGCTGTGTTTTCCTAGCGTCCATCGTTTTTTTATGCTTATACTTTTCTGAACTCAACTCCTGCTGTATACTTTTACTGTGCATTTATCTGCCTTTATTTATTTATTCAATAATAATAATAATTTATTTATTTTTATTTTTATTTTTTTATTTATTTTATTAATTTTTTTTTTTTTGTGTTAGCTGCATTTTCCTTGTTTCCCTCTTTTTTTACTAGAGCTTATACTTCTCTGGCCTCTTAGCTCAGCTCCTGCTGTATACTTTCACTGTGTGTTTCTCTGCCCTTTATTTAATTTTTAATTTTTTATTTTTTATTTATTTATTTTTATTTAATAGGTCAACCACGTGTTTTAGCTTTAACAATATACCCATGTAGAGGTAGAGGCACTGGTAATTGTTTGTTTTAGATGTGCCCAGGCTAAAGTCATTGGGTAAGGGAAAACATGTTTCTTTCAATAGCCATTGGGTAAGGAGTGGCTTGCTATGTCAGTATTAAGGGTTGCCGCACATAGCAACACACACCGCCTGTAGATCCGGACATTAATTTATTCCCCGCCAATACCCCACCATTCGTTAATACACGAACAGAAACAATCGCGCAGTAGTAGCAGAAGTATACTTTTGCGAATTTGTGGTGTTTTAGTTTAGCTTCTTGTTGTCTCATAGCCGTTTACAGCAACTCTCCATACGTCATCTGAATTCACGTAGCAAGGTGCTCCAGGCTCTGCACACCTGAACTATTGTCTCTATGGCTACCCTGTACCCATTTTCGCACTGTGGCTTAGTCATTACGCATAGGGTAGTGGTGTTACCAGCAGTCATGACAAATCCCTTTACCTAGTTGTTTTTGTTGTTGTTGTTTTGTTTTGTTTTCCTTTAGTTCTTTCTTTTTTTCTTTTCTTTTTTTCTTTTCTTTTTTTTAATCTAAGCCCTGCAAAAGTCTCTTACACTTAACAGACTCTGTACTCTTACTGCCTCTCCAAAAATCTAAGAAAGTTGTTATTGCCCCTCCTACACTCCAGACAAACTCATCTTACGTTAGGGAGTGAGTTAAAAGAATTTTTGCAATCCCTTATTTCTCTCATTATTTAATTACTTTCTAATAACTTTTAAGCTTGAGTAATTCCCTAGCCCAGGACCACCTGTATCACTTTAACTCATGTTACATTGTTGGAATCACAGCCTCCGGTGTTTCAGACAAGCCCATGCCACGCGTGAGCACACTACTGGGATGTTTCCGAGAGTACCAATCTACCTAGTAATTTAATTGCGCATACCATTGCATGCACTCGGTTGCTCTGTGGTTACCTGGTGTGCATTCCCTTGACTTTACATAGGCAAGTGTTTTATGTTAGCTGTGTTTTCCTATAGTATGGTCCAAGTTGGTTGGCGCGGTAAAAACCGTTAATAACTTTTGAACCGAAGTAGCTACGCTTCCGGGGTTTGTACCATTAGAAAGCTCGTGCCGAAGCGGTCCAGAAAATTCCCTTTAAAAACTTCTGAGTCCGCGGGAAAGTGCAGTTTCAAAACTCAATAGAAAAGTCAATGGGAATAAATAAAACCACACGTTTCCCGCGCTACACGCGGCGGGATTTAGTCACGCGCTCAAACCGGGCCAAACACGTGCGCAGTACCTCTGAGACAATTGTAAACAAAAAGCAGTCGTAGTTTGGTGACTTCGTTTCTACCCTTCTGCGTGACATTCTGGTTCATTTTAGGCTCAGGAATTTGTTGCTATTCAAGGCTACTTAACAAGAGCAAGCTACAATGTGAGGTACGTTTGTATCACGGGTTGCTTGTCCACTCAGATTTTCTTACCTGTTTAAATAGGGCCGATTTATTTAGAAACTCAGCCAATTTACTGTTTGCTGACCAAGATAATAAGATATACAATTCATCATAGACTCTATATACCACTATTTATGCTTTAGCTGTCCATTACTCCTCATGTCTATATAGGTACAGTTCTCTATGGCTATGGTGATGCTATTTACCACCCTCCAAATTCAACTGCTGCTTGTATCTACCACAATTTCATGTCATCATAAAATTATATATATATATTGTACATGTCATTATAAATTATATTAATTGTCAATTTTTTTTGTATAATTTAAAAAAAGTTGAAATTTAACAAGTAGATAGAAAATACAGTAAAATCATGAATAAAATGATATGAATGATTCAGTGTGAAGCACAAAGTAATACTGGAATGTGTGTGGCCATAGCTAAAGTGTAGGTGATGTGCTGGATTCTTCACATTTACTGTTGAGTACTTCAGAAATTCGTCACACCAAGAAATAAGAATAGAGTTTAAATACACGCTTAAGCACACAACAATCAGACTTACTTGAGGATGCATTCAGCCGCGGTCCTGTGCTTCTTTCCTCTAAGCTTTGTAGCTCCAGATAACACTCCGCAACCTTCAACCAGTTTTAGCGCACAACTAGAAGCTCGTACAAACTATAAACTACGAGTGATTAGTTATAACCGGGCATATATTGAATACAGCCGCGGAAGAAACTGCCATAGCTTCTTTTTCATTTCAACAAGTAAACTTACGGTAATAATGCGCACCTTGGACCCGCCCCGTTTTTACTGTGGGCGTCGACCTTTTCGCGTGTTTGAGCTACTACTGTCATGTGACCTTAATTGGTCTCCGGTTTCGCCAAGTGCATTCCTCTTTTGCCACATTTGTGGTCGCGCCAACTCAACGTGGACATACTATAGCATCCATCATTTTTTATGCTTATACTTTTCTGAACTCAACTCCTGCTGTATACTTTTGCTGTGCATTTATCTGCCTTTATTTTTTTATTTTTTTATTTATTCAAATTTTGAACACGAATCATCTCTGTCTTAATTGATAGAAGTAGAGGCACTGGTAATTGTTTTAGATGTGCCCAGGCTGAAGTCATTGGGTAAGGGAAAACATGTTTCTTTCAATAGCCATTGGGTAAGAAGTTGCTTGCTATGTCAGTATTAAGGTTCTGGTGTAGTGTTACACCCACTCATTCAAAGGAGCTAGATTACAACCGTGAATATCATTAACACTTGGTTTTGTGGTGTCAGGCTTTAGAGGTGCACCGATAGAAGATTTTGCCGATATACCGATAACCGATATTTTATCTAGAATCAAGGCCGATACCGATAACAGATAGATATATTTACTGATATTTTAGCATTTAAATTTTTATATAATTGAAAGATGGTGGTACAGGATTACATAGATATGTAGTAAATAGTGTTATTTTATTAGGTCTATCGTCTATATTGTTTTTAATAAAAAGTAAGAGTTCTGCATTTCGAGGGGCTAGACGGCTTCGTCTGTCGTCGCACACATTTCCTGCTCCAGAAAACAATCTTTCAGATGGCACTGAAGTTGGAGGTGCATACAAATACTTTTGGGCTATTTGTGCTAGCGTAGGAAACCTACTTAAGTTTTCTGACCACCACTGAAGTCCATTACTTCGTCCAAAAGTCACAAGTGGTTCAGCCAAATTTTTATCTAGTTCATCTCTATAGCAACTTGATTCATTTTGATTTTCTTCCAATATCTCGTTAAACATTTTCCACATTTCAGTACAGGATCGCTTTGGCACATAACTCAACTGATAAGGACTGGTCTGATTGTGATGAACTGGTTAAAGCACGAACAGAAGATGCTACATGAGTCTTGACTGCGGGTGAAGAATATAATTTGTCTTTAAAGCGAGGATCTAATAAAGTGGCAATACTTAGTTTATCATTCTGTTCTATATTATCAAACCTTCTCGTAAGAGATGATTTCATTTCAGTTTTCATAGTTTGTACTCCCCTGTCATTATCACCTGGTTCTAATGACTTCGAAATTATTCGAACGTAGGGAATAACAACTGAAACCGAAGCAGCAGATGTGGATATAGACTCAAGACCTTCACTAACTTACTGGCTAATGAAACCTGGTTAGAACTGAGCTGGGCAATATTATATTCCGTAGCATAAGCTGCAAGAGCCATTTTCTGCTCGAGAAGTCGAACAAGCATATATAAAGTGGAGTTCCATCTGGTGGGTTCATCTTGGACTAATCGATGCAGAGGCAAGCCAAGGTTCTTCTGAATGTCCGCCAAGTGAGTGTATGCCAAGTTTGACCTCCTGAAATGATATTATTTGCCTACTGATTGCAAGCATGTCTGAGATCATTCTTTGGTTCAATAGCGCATCATGAACCACTAACTGAAGAGTGTGGGCAAAGCATCCTATGTGAGGCAAACCCACATCATTCAATCCTTTAACCATATTAGCAGCATTATCTCTTACAAAGAGGTGAACTCTTTCTCTTAGTTCCCACGACTCTAACATGTTATTAATTTGAAACACGAATAGCGTCACCAGTATGAGAACCATCAAACTGGTGGACATGAAGCACAGCATTCTTTAACTCAAACTTTGGTGTCAACCAATGAGCTTTAAGCTAAGCAGTGAGCTAGAGTTAAGATCAGTGCTCCAGATGTCAGTAGTTAAACTTACATTAGTAGCATTAGTAATTTCCAGAACAACTGACTGCTTGACTTTCTCATAAATCTTTGGAATTACAGTCTCTGTGAAATACTTTCGGCTAGGCATTGCATATAGAGGCTCCAAATGGCTCATTAAGTTGATAAATCCTTGATCCTCTACAATTGAAAATGGCTGATAATCAATAGCAATCATTTCTCCAATTTTTGCATGGATGGCTTGTGCTTTTGGTGAATTTATGTCCAATCCAATTTTAATAATGTAGGCTGAGAATTACTTGGTGTTGCAGCAGCAGGGTTCTTTCCTTTTGAAGCGCTGGCACTGTAAGCAGCAAACTCCTCCTTGTGCTTCTTCAAGTGGTAGACCATATTTGTAGTGTTGAAAGTCTTGGTACTCGATCCGCCTCTAGAAACCTGATCCCCACACACTTTACAATTTACTACCCTCGAGTCTTCAGTTGTACATAAAAAGTATTGCCAAATGGGAGATCTCTTCTTAGACATCTTCGCTCTCTCTTCCTGGCATCTACGCGCAAATAGGTGAGAACTCAATTCTTATTAGCATTCACGTGGCAATGGCAAGTACAAAATTTCTTTCTATCGGTTAATTATATCGGCGGGGCGGGTAACACAAACGACCTATACCGATATCGAAAAAGTAGGCGATAAACGATAGACCAACAGATTATCAGTGCACCTCTACTACAGTGTACATGTGCTCAGTCTCCATGACTGTTAAATTCATTATACATGTGTACAGTGTACATGCTGAGTGTGTGTGTGTGTGTGTGTGTGTGTGATTTGAAGAGGCACAAGTGTCATGCAGAAAGAGAGAGAAGCCATCAGAGAAGCAGAAGGGAGCTGTGTGAGTAATTGTGGCTTGTATTTTATGTTTAGGTTTGGTGGGGACTATTGATAGCCTGGGTGGGCATGTTTTCACTTTATTTATTTTGACTCTAGCCGCTGCCGAGTCCTTATAGGGGAGACACATATTATATATATATGGGGGGAAAAAAGGAAAAAAACCGTAGCAGTAACACGAGCTGAAACAGGCTCATAAGCAGTAACAGAGCTGAAACAGGCTCATAAGCAGTAACAGAGCTGAAACAGGCTCATAAGCAGTAACAGAGCTGAAACAGGCTCATAAGCAGTAACAGAGCTGAAACAGGCTCATAAGCAGTAACAGAGCTGAAACAGGCTCATAAGCAGTAACAGAGCTGAAACAGGCTCATAAGCAGTAACAGAGCTGGAACAGGCTCAAAGCAGTAGGATGAGCTGAAACAGGCTCAAAGCAGTAGGATGAGCTGAAACAGGCTCATAAGCAGTAACAGAGCTGAAACAGGCTCATAAGCAATATCACGAGCTGAAACAGGCTCATAAGCAGTAACAGAGCTGAAACAGGCTCATAAGCAGTAACAGAGCTGAAACAGGCTCATGAGCAGTAACAGAGCTGAAACAGGCTCATAAGCAGTAACAGAGCTGAAACAGGCTCATAAGCAGTAACAGAGCTGAAACAGGCTCATAAGCAGTATCACGAGCTGAAACAGGCTCATGAGCAGTAACAGAGCTGAAACAGGCTCACAAGAGAGCTACAGAGCTCGTGGCCTATCAGAGCATAATCGCTAAGGCAAGCCTGAGATACAAGTGGCCGTCATGGATTATGTACGACGTGAGCTTCCGACAGGAAATGGCGGGAGTAACTGGCACATCGTGGGCTAAGGTGGAACCCAGTATCTATTCCCTGTGCTTCACAGGTCAGGCTCTGAGCATCGACAACTGGTGCCACAACTGCCAGACCCTAGACCACACCCCCAACACTTGCCCACTCAGGCCTAGGAAGAGATCTTGGGGAACGGCAGTGGGACAATCAGCAATGGGACAATCAGCACTGTCCAGCAATAGAAGTAGAGAGGTGTGCCACAGGTACAACCGGTTCGGGGGCGAGTGCAAATTCGGACGGGAGTGCCGGTATAGGCACATCTGTAGTTCCTGTGGAGACCCACACCCAGCCAGTCGTTGCAAGCAGGGTCACAGTGACAAGCATGAACAACGCCCGGGGATGAATCGACCTGCAGCATGAAAGAACAGCTCATATATGACTTGATATACACAGCAATATGATATGGGACATATACATTACATATATATATATATTTATTAAAAAGAAAAAGAGCACGCTCTAAGGATAGTTGTATGCATAATGTGTTGTATGCTAGAGTCACAAAAAAAAAAAAAATCCTTTATCTCTGGTCTCCCACTACCCCCTCCCTATCCCTCTCATTAGGTCCAGACGGCACACGCACAAGCCAGTTGCTCAGAATGGAGGCATGCTGTAGCGAGTTGGAGGAGGGCACTATACCTATGGAATTTGGAAACACAGCTACACCTCTGGTAGCCACGAAGTGGGCCTCGCTTCTGGCTGGCCACCCAGACAGAACTATGGTCGAGGTCATCATACGAGGCATACAACAGGGATTTCGGATTGGCTATAAAAGGGGCGTGAACCCCCTGAAGTCTAGCAAATGCAACCATGCCTCTGCATCGGACAAGCCAAACATAGTCTCCAAGTACATCGAGGAAGAGCTGGAAAAGGGTCGATTACTAGTTGTGGAGGATAGCGGTCTAGGAATCCACTGCAGCCCATTTGGGGTAATTCCAAAAAAGTCCAACCCAAACAAATGGAGACTAATACTAGATCTATCCTATCCACAAGGAATGAGTGTCAATGATGGCATCTCAAAAGAGCTAGCCTCACTCAGTTACGTGGGAATAGACGAGATCATTGCCCGTGTAGTTGAGTTGGGACCCCGATCTGTGATGGCAAAAATGGACATTAAACAGGCATATCGCAATGTTCCAGTCCACCCAGAAGACAGCTTACTACTGGGCATGCGCTGGCAGGGTAGAACGTTCGTAGACCGAACCCTTCCTTTTGGCCTCAGATCCGCCCCCTTAATTTTCACAGTGCTCGCAGACGCCTTGCAATGGATAATGGAGCAGTTTGGGGCGACTTGGGTGCCACATTATGTGGATGACTATATCACAATCGGCGCGCCAGGATCGCAAGAGTGCACAAAAAATGTATCAGTTATGTTAGCTGCCTGTGCTGAGGCCAACATGCCCATCGAACCTGAGAAGAACGAGGGACCAGCCACTACCATCACAATTCTGGGGCTGGAACTGGACTCCCAAAAAATGGAAGTGAGACTGCCAGAGAACAAGCGAACACGCTTGAAAGAGATGTTGGAATCATGGAAGGGCAGAAAGGCTGGAAAGAAAAGGGAGTTGCTGTCACTAATATGTCTCCTATCCCACGCCAGTAAAGCAGTTAGGCCAGGGAGAGCATATGTAAGGCGCCTGATAGACTTGTCCACAGTGGCAAAACACATGGACCATTACGTCCGTATCAATAAAGAGGCCCGTGCAGACTTGGAGTGGTGGCGTTTGCTTCCTCAGAAACTGGAATGGTACAGCCCTAATGTTCGCATGTAATCAAATGGAACTGGACATCACACTGACATCTGATGCCTCTGGCAACTGGGGTTGCGGAGCCTACCTGGGCAACTGGGGTTGCGGAGCCTACCTGGGAAATGAGTGGTTCATGCTCCACTGGTCAAAATCATTCGAAAAGGTTCATATTACTGTGAAGGAGCTGGCTCCGATCGTTCTGGCAGCCATGATTTGGGGACAGTCCTGGAAAGGAAAAACAGTGAGGGCAAGGTGCGACAACACAGCAGTGGTCGCCATTGTCAACTCGGGCACCTCAAAGAATCCACATGCCACGAACCTTGTGAGGTGCTTATCATTTCTAGCAGCCACATATGAGTTCAGAATGTCTGCAGTTCATCTGCGTGGCTTACACAACACACTAGCTGACGCCTTATCCAGAAACAATCTCAACCTATTCCGTTCCCTCCACCCACAGGCAAATCGAGACGCAGTCCCCATCCCCACGGCTGTGCTGGATCTCATTCTGCTCCAGGAGCCAGACTGGACCACCAAAGACTGGACGACATAATGTTTTTTCATCAACAGGTAAAGGTGAAATGTGGTGCATAGTGCAAAATGCTAAATAGCGCTTTTCAGCCGATCTGTATGTCCTCTGTGTTGACTTCGCTAATGTGGACTACTACGTGGGACACTCGCTAGCGAAGTCAACACAGAGGACATACAGATCGGCTAAAAAGCGCTATTTAGCATCCCCAGTGACCAAAGTTTTGATGAATCTTGCCATCTTACAGCAGCAGATGTCACAGTAGACAGCCATCGCAACCCATCCATGCTGCGCATCAGACTGAAAGCATCGAAAACGGACCCTTTCAGAGTTCGGGTGGATGTGTTTGTGGGATGGACAGGCTCCCCCATCTGCCCAGTGACAGCAATGTTAGAGTACGTGTTAATCAGAGGAACGCGTGCCGGACCTCTCTTCCTGTTTAAAGATGGTAAGCCACCGACAAGGAGCAGATTTGTGGAGAGAGTGAGAGTTGCACTGGATAAGGCCGGCGTGGACAGCAGACCATTCTCTGGCCACAGCTTTCGGTGTGGAGCAGCGACAACAGCAGCAAAGAGAGGATTGGGCGATTCCACTATAAAGCTACTCGGTAGATGGAAGAGCAACACGTACCAGCTGTACATAAAAACACCAAGAGAGCACCTGGCAGCAGCAACACGCACCCTTGCCCAGGGCAGATAACCGGCAAGCAGCCTACATTATCTTCAGTACGGACTCATCAGTTTTCACTAGTCACAAGTATGCTATGTTGACTGTAAACACATTATCATATTATCACATTGGTAAGGGAGATTTGAGTGTGAGGGTTGGGGAGAAGAAAAATAGTGGTTGATTGGGCTGAGTTGTTTATTTGGAGGGTGTAAACCACACTACATAGGTGCTAAGTAGTGTGAATTACAATTAATAGCCCAATCACTTCCGGTTAAACCGGCGAAAAACGACCCCGCCCTCACCGGCAAACCTTAGGTAGTAACCATAACTGAGTATGATGTTAATTAACCATTAATTTTATTTTTGTGCTCATCACGTGATTCTGGTATGTGTGTGTGTGAGTATGATACGATTTAAATTAAAACTAATCCTCTGCTGCCTACTCATTAAGTGGGTGGGGCCTCCCAGGAATAGTTATGGATAATTGATAACAAAGATTGATGGTTAATGGAGTTTGCCCTAGGCTACATATGTATGTGTGGGCAGATTGTTGTACTGTATGTATGTGTGTACATGTTTCTGTAAATGTGTGTGTTTGTGTGTGCATGATACAGTCACATCAGTGACCACAATAGAAATATGAATATATATAAAGATATATCAGTTTGTTGTTGTTGTTGTTGTTGTTGTTTTGTTTATTTTACATGTGTGCATTCTCTACTATATTGTGGCCATGTTTTGATCATTCTTGTGTAATTGTGTTCAGAACCATCCCAAGCTGCGCGTGGTGGACCCCCTGGACTATGAGGGGCAACTCATTACCAGACGCAAGAACTTGGACCACGAGAAGTACCTGAACCTGTTTCCACAGCAGGATGCCACGGTGGGTGTGGTCATGTGATTGATGAGTGGGGTCATGTGATTGATGAGTGTGGTGGGTGAACTAATCATGGTCTCCATACATCAAGACAATGATTTTCACCACGTGTCCTATGATGTATAAATATAGTTCATTTTAATTTCTTCTTTCTCCCTCCTCTGGTTTCTTCTCCATCCTCCAGTGTCTCAAGTTCTGCTGTGGTCTCTGGCACAATGTGGACCACAGCTTCAACCAGTCCACAACCAATTACACCCACCTGCTCCAGTGAGTTGCGACATGGGAAGTGGTGGGTGTGGTCTATGTAATGGTGGGTGTGGTAACTTGGTGGATTAGGTTAATTTGACTATAGTATGTCCAAGTTGAGTTGGCACGCTGCAAGCGCGGTAATTGAGGAATGCATTTAGTACTTTTGGTCAGTTGTTAGGTTTGGCTAGTTTGACAAGTAATGGCACTGATTCATTAAATTACGACTTCTGTGTGTAAGTGTGTAAGCCCCTACCATCCCTCTCTTTTTCTCTTTCTCTTGAGACTTGGCATACGTGGACATTCTGTAATCTAACATTTATGATCTTCTCTACTCAGTGGAGGGAAGGGAGAGAGAGAGAGGGAGGGAGAGGGAGAAGGAGAGAGTGAGAGGTGTATACTTTAGAAAGATAGGTACAGTGTGTAGGAGGAGAGTGTGTATGTGTGTGATGATATTTCAGTGTGTACGTATACACTGTAGTTGAGTGTGAGTTGATAGAGAGTGTGTGGGTGGTGAGCATGAAGATGATATTTCAGAGTGTGCAGGTGTGTGTGTGTGTGTGTACACACTGTATGAGGTGTTATATTACACCCAGCTTTGTTTAGTAACGCTGTCAGTTGCCCTCTATTGGATAATAGAAAAGTTTCATGAGATGTATCCTCAAATTATAGAAATTTTTAAATTCTAAATTTCACTGTGGTTAAATTATTTATTTTATTTGTGTGTGTGTGCAGAGTGCATAATGTCACCTATGCCCACTAGCAATGGGACATGTGCAGTATATATGGTGTGTGTATGTATGTGTGTTTGTATTTGTGGGAGGATGGTTGTACTGTATGTATGTCTCTACATGTTTCTGTAAATGTGTGTGTGTGTGTGTATGATACAGTCACATCAATGACCACGATAGAAATAAGAATATATATATATATAAAGATATATCAGTTTGTTGTTGTTGTTGTTGTTATTTTATTTTACATGTGTGCATTCTCTACTATATTGTGGCCATGTTTTGATCATTCTTGTGTAATTGTGTTCAGAACCATCCCAAGCTGCGTGTGGTGGACCCCCTGGACTATGAGGGGCAACTCATTACCAGACGCAAGAACTTGGAGCACGAGAAGTACCTGAACCTGTTTCCACAGCAGGACATCACGGTGGGTGTAGCCATGTGATTGATGAGTGGGGTCATGTGATTGATCAATGGAGTCATGTGATATTGTATGGTGGGCCGTTTGTTTCAAAATTAATTTCCGGAATTGGCGATAAATACGTAAAAAAATACCGACCCAATAAAAATATCGGTTCGGTTTCTGGAAGAATCGGCATGGTTTTTTAAAAATAATCGACGCGGTAAGGTTAGAGGGAGAAAAAATCAGCTCGGTTTGTGGAGACAAAATTTGCAGGGAAAAGCGATGTTTGACAACTGATAGACTTGAAACCCTTTACCTGTTCGCACAATTGTATATGTACATTGTTTAATAGACTTGGATACCCTTTACCTGTTTGCACTATTGTACAGACATGTAGATTGTTTACTAACTGCAACCGTACAGTTTACTATACAGTTTGTCCAAAGCATTTTTCAAAAGGGTCTATACTTGTAGTTGCATCATTTCAAATTTCAACTACTGTAGTGATGTCACCTAGTTTATAATATATACACTAGTTATTTGTATAAATACTGGTGGTCAGTTTTGTTATTTCAATAAAAGTTTGCTATTATAGCTATAATTAACTATTGGCTATATATAGCTAATTGATCCCAGGTTATTACATAAACAACATATGTACCTGTGCAAATATGGCAAGTATAATTGCAGTATTCACATTTTAAATGTTTTACCAAGAGAGCTATTCTGTAGGGTAGAAGCACCAGGGTTGATAATTTTTGTACACTTATTCTAAAACATTCCTATAGAATAGTTATACACTTAGCTAAATTATAGTTCCATAGCAGGGCCATAACAATATGGAATGAACCAAATCAAAGGTTCTGAATTGGTTGATATTATCATAATAAGCTAAGGGTGCATCTCTCCCCAAGGAGTTGTGCCTTTTCTTCAAACTCTCATTTGAATACAAAACAAAAACAAACAAACCAGGATGTGGTTTCCTTCCCTTCTGCAGAGGTATGAATTCTTAGGAAAGCCAGAGAACTAGCTACTCCCTCCTCTGAAGAACAAGGAAGCCATGTCCTCTCCTATACACTCTTCTGAACCTGGTGGCTGTGCCCTATAGCTACTCTTGAGAACAAAGTAGATGCATCTTCTTCTTATGAGATAATGAGAGCACTTTTCTCTCCTGTGAGATAGATTAAAATGAGTAGCTAATGTTAGCAAAAGCTCAATTAGGTTTATTTTATATAAATCACATAGCTCAATTATGCATAAAATTTAGTCAAAATTAATAAAAATAAAATTAACGAATAGCTGTAAATAAACATAAGAAATGCAGCTAATAGTTCACATTTTCTTTTGATGTTGTGTGGCACCTCCCCACAACGATGTGCGCATGACAAACAATTGTAAAGCAGAGCCCTCACGTAAAAGCACGATAAAAGTAGCGACTAGAGACTGCCTCCTTACGCGCGCATTTCTGAAAGGATTGATAAAGCTTGCTGCGTTGCATTTCTAGTCCACGAGTGAGACATGTCTCTAGGAGAATCTAGTGTAAGTTATCTTCTCAGTCATTGCAGCATTGCGTTATTTAGCTACTTAATTTTTTGTTAAATTAATTTAATTGGCCCTAGTTTAAGTCAGTTTGCTCTATTTCAGAAATATATAGCTAGATTGTGATAAATCTAACTCCTGAACCTGCCCTTGTTTTGTTGCTTTATAAATGGCTAGTTTGTGGGCAGACTATGTGTAGAATCATGGACAGTTAAGAAGACCGGTTTGTTCACGTATATTGTTTGTGTCTAGATAATACCACAGGCTTTTGTAGTGGAGTACCAGGCATTAATTGGTGATTGTGAGCGCTGCCAAGCTGGGCAAGAACAATTGTCTCAGAATCTAATAAACCAATTAGAAGCTATGCTAGTTATTTTAGAGGAAAGCATTCAACTATTATCTTCATCTACTTATGGAACTGAATTTTCTATTCTTGAAGAAATGTGGAAAAACCTTGTTCTTTACTTGCGTCTTATGATCTATGGCTTTAATGACACAACAATTCCACCAGTTAATGTACTTCCTTATTCTTTACACCATTCTGGGAGCGTAGGCCGACCAACCATCATTCTAAATTTTGAAATGATCGAATTAATGAGAACATCGGGATATACTTGGACAGAGGTAGCAAATGCATTGGAAACAAGTCGAACAACTGTTTGGAGAAGACTGAGAGATGCCGGCTATCAAATACTCAAGTATACTGATATTTCAGATGAGCAATTAGACAATGTCTTGACAACCATACAAGGACAATATCCTAATTGTGGGCAGCAACTAATTAGTGGATTTTTAAAAAGCCGAGGTATATACATTCCGAGATATAGGTTACGTGAAAGTATTTTGCGGGTTGACCCTTTGAGACGATTGATTAGGTGGCACCAGGTTATTACTCGGGGTACATACTCTGTGAAGCACAGTAATAGCTTGTGGCACATTGATGGCAATCATAGCCTTATTAGATGGCGGTTTGTAATACATGGGGGCATAGATGGTTATTCATGCATGATTACATATTTGTCATGTGCTGATAACAATTTCTCTTACACAGTATACAAACTTTTCTTAGCAGCTGTGAAAGAGTATGGATTACCAAGCCGTGTCCGCTCAGACAAAGGTGGTGAGAACATTCTAGTCTGTCAGTATATGATAGCTGTAAGGGGTTTGGGAAGAGGAAGCCACATAGCTGGTTCATCAGTTCATAATCAACGCATTGAGCGGCTGTGGCGTGATGTCTATAGATGTGTCTGTTCTACTTACCATGAACTATTTTATGCAATGGAAGCTACGGGAGTCCTTGATCCGTGTGATGATTTTGATCTGTTTGTTTTACATTCCATCTTTTTACCACGCATTAAAAAAAGCCTGACTCAATTTGCAAGTGCATGGAATTTGCATCCTGTACGGACAGAAAAAAATTGGTCACCACAACAGATCATGATTAACTCACTTATAAAAGATGCAGATTTAGTTTTATCTAATGACAAGATTTCTGAGTATGGAATTGATTATGGTGGGCCAGTTGCAGAAGAAGAATTGGGCACAGTGAATGTTCCAGTCACTCTATGCCCACCATCTATAAGTCAAGATCATTTTTATCAGTTCGTTGACACAGAGACACTATTCGAGGACTTTGGCTATCAACACTATGTAGATTGCAGGGAAGTGTTTCAAAGCATGGTTTCTATGCAGTCATAATTTCATATGTACTTTGCACTCCACTGAATGAGCCATTTTCATGTCATCAATTCCCACAATTTGCCACAAAAATGTTATATGTTGAGGTTACTGCTGGAAAAGTCCAATAACCACAAAAGTTTGTTTGTTTGTTTTTAACGAGGTCGCTATAAATGAATGGCAATAGCGGTAGCACTTTTAACGACAAGTGGAAAATAGAGGCCCGCAGTTTGTTTTACACATTAAAGCAATTTACTCCAACAGCGCCGTAAAACTAAGAAATAAGTCCACGAGCAACCGTAACAGATAAGCTAACAGAAACACGCACACACAAAATATGGCACAAAATATGGCAGCTTGTCATTGACGCTGCTAAATTCAACTGTACAAGGTAAAAGCGTACCATCAGAGTATTACTAGATACTATCCCTAATGGTCATTTTCAATCAAAAGTACTTTGGCACACACACAGCATTGATAGGATCTAGACTTGATTACTGTATGAAAAATGATTCTGTGGGGATCGAATTGGAAGAATAGCGAGCTATTCTGGAGGTTTCTACGCATGGGTACTGTAATGAATTTGAATGAGAGGTAGACGTCAAAGGTCAAGAGGTAGACATCCATCCACCACCCCCAGTTTTGGTGATGTTTAGGACAGGGACTTATAAGTACATCCTGTAGTCACACTTTATCTTGTCCTTGTCTTATTTTGTTTTTAGTACTAATTAAAGAACATGTAAAATGCATTTAGGAAGTACACATTAGGCAAGAATTCCCAGTCCCCATGCTTCATAATAGATCACTCAGAATTTACCTCCTTCCCCCACTTAAAATCATCCTACATTAGAGAATTGCCTGCAATTTTAACATGCCATGTTCAATAACACATATAGTTTAGACTGATACTTCTCAATAATATCTTGAGCAAATGAAAAAATTCATGTATAATAATTACTACACCATTGTAAACGAATTTTCACTGATAACCATTAATTTTTAGAGCAGTATTGAAAAGAGTTTGATCCGGAATGTGAGTTGACAGTGTTAGTTGTCGACCACAAGTATTTGCTGAAATAGCATCGACATCCCTAGAAAATGACACCATGATAGAACCAGCTGTACTTTGAGATCCAGTAATGAATTGCACAACTGCATTCAAATCTAGACAAAAAAACAAGTTAATATAAAGTAAGTGGTGTTTCATAATCCCAATAGAAATGCAGCTGTTCTTACAAAGAGATAACTGAACATTAGAAATGCATGCAAGGCCATATATGCATGTAATCTAGCTTTCAGAAGCAATCTTTGAAATTCCTGGGATTCATGGTGTGTTGTATCAAGGGCATTAGGTATCAATCACTTCAAAAATCTGAAAGTTATCAACTTTGAGATCAGTATTAACCTTAACATTAACCACTATCACTAAATACCTTCTTCATTGGCTCCATTAATGAATTCCAAAAGAAACTGCCATACTCTGAGTTCTTCTTTATTCATCTTGGCAGGATGAGGTCGCAACATACGAACCACATCATGTGCTCTAGTCACTCCATAAACAAACAATGGCTTCATCACGTTGGGAAAAAGCGTGATCAACTCCTTCACACCCATCACTTCCAGTCCCGCAGAAAATGTATCTAAATGTACTCTCAGCTTGTTTAATGCATTGTGTAGCACAATACACTGGATGATGGCTGCCTTGTTTGTCATCTAATTCATAAATGGAATGCATTGTTGCAAAATGTTATAAAATTATATTCTCTCAATAGCATGAATTGAAAGTACTACTACACAAATGAACAGTATAATTTTTAATTTACATTGAAAGGTAAGTCACAGCCACTCCCTTGATTTAAACTGTAAACAATAGTATAACCCAATCACTCCCACAAAGCCTAAAATACAAAATTGTATATCTCCAGCTGATAGTGGTCTTAACCAATACTTATGTCACTTATTTTTTCTAAATTATGTTATTTGGGTAATATTGCTTCACCCAATCTAATTAATAAGTGTATTTGAATGTGTTTACTCCTTAATAAACTAGCAGATGCTCACTCATACTTTTAAAAAATTCTGTCTGCTCGCTACAAACATGTATATCACACACATCGTACTTTTTCGTTGCTAAACGTGGTTGTACATCTTACCTCATTGATAACAGTTTTAACTCTAACTCCAATATCTTCCTCTGTAATGCAAGTTACTGAGAGATCATAGCATCCAGCAATATAGTAGTAACAATAATCAGCCAAAAATGGAAAGCCTTGCCCATCCATTAAGATATTATGAGCTACCATCTACCAACATTTTTCAACATACCAGAATTAACAACAGAGATGCTTTATAAGCTGGACGAAGTCTATTGGGTGGACCTTCAAAAATATTTCTCGACATCATGGTACTCAATTTGACAACCGGCCATTCATCATCTTGTATGTACCACCACACAATGAAGTGACTGATGCACCGTCAATCAAAGTGTCTATTGCATCTGAAGCTGATTTTCGGGAAATATCATATACATATTGCAATTGCTTTTCACTCAAGGAAGTGAATATTTCTTTCAGTTTAGTGAAGTCTTCAACTGGAGAAATTTTTTCGCAGTCATGAAATTCCTTAAAGTCTGCATTATCATCTACTATATAAATTGCTGAAGATGCTGAACCACCCTGAATACTGCTATCTGTTGCTGATGACAAAGAATTCATCTCGTAAGAACTGCTGAAGTCAGAATGATTTGGATCTTTAGAGTTTAAAACACCTATCGAAGGAGAAACACTTGCTGAAGAATTAGCTAAAGCTTTAGTAGTAGCTGGTTTAATGTTAATGTAGGGCAAATCTCCAGAATCGCAAAACTTTTCGTCATCAGTTCCACTACGTACCACTTCAAAGTTTCGTAACAATCTCACATAAACACTACCAGATCCAGCAAGCTCTTTAACTGAACGACCATTCCACTCGAATCCCTCCTTGCATTGAGGAATGGTACCTTGTTTTCCACACATATTTATAAATTCAAAATCTTCTGGTGTTACATCCTTAAATTCATCTGTAGATATGATGACATCACAAATTTCCCCACGAATATCTTTTTCGGATGCATCGATAGGCAAAGAAGGAAGTAGCCCTGTAACCAATATTAACTTTTCAGACCTTGTAAAAGATTTTGGTTGAGCTGGCATAAAGCGGAAGATAACAACCTTTTTTTGAAAATAACACGTGCTTGACATGCGTCCTTTTTTGTGTTGTGGATATTTCATTGCAGTAATAGAAGATTTTGAATATCTTTTTGGCTTTCTGGGAATAGATGTACTCGACATGCTCCTCATTGTAGAATCATAATTAATTAGAAAATTAGAAGGACCCATAACCTTTTTAACCTCTGTGTTAATGTTCTTACCTAAAATATTAAAAGTGACACATAATGTCATATCGTTTGTACTTACAATCTTTCCAGTGTAAGTATTGTAGATTATTAAACCGGTAACAAGCCTACTATAGACATTGGTGTTTTCTACAGGGGGGGAGAAGAGGTAGGCAAGGCTGTCGAGTATAAAATTTGCTTATTGTTGGTCCACACTATAACTTTAAGAAGTTTCACTAGTAAGGTGTGTTTCGAGGCATAAAGTTATTCTGATAATTGAGGAGTTACTGTACGAGTGGCTATAGTTCTAGTGACAGTTTTGTCCATATTAACAAGTTGTTTTATTTACCCGTCTCAGTAATAATCAGTGTGTTATGTTATCCAATGGATATGATTTAAACGTATCAAATGAATCTTAAGTCTGGTAGATGGACTAGACAACTCTTAATAAAATTATACACTTAAAAACTAAGTTCTTCCTATTGTAAGCCCAAATAAATATTATTATTGGCGCAAATACATAAGGTATTGCACTAGTGAATTTAACTCGAAACAGTTATTTATTTCAGAAATAAAGCAGCAAGCTTGTTGGGAGAAAAACAAATCAAAACAAAAAAAACACTGGAACATTTCTTTGTGTAGCAGCAACCCTTTCCATTTTGGTGATGGGATGAATTTCCACACGTTTTTCAGTTTCATTGTTGCTTGCAGAAATCATCACACTCACTTTAGTATTGAGGTGGTTTCTGCTTAGGGATTATTTTTTAGAAGCAGTTAAGCTGTTATTAATTTGGCTTTGCCAAGAATTTAATGTAACAAGACAATAGTAATAAGAATTCAGTCTGAACAAATTCCTACAGCCTTAAAAAGCTGTGCATAATATTTCCCCTACCTCTGTTAACAGTAATACCACAGGCTCAAAACAGTTATAAAGCCACTTCTTGTACATGCTGGTTGCTCAGTTAATGTTAATTATTCATGTGTGATTAAGTAATGCTTGTTGACTAAACCACACATTCCACTAAACAATTTCAATACTGATATGCATGGCTGATTGAGCCTGTATTTTCTGCCAGTGATAAAAAAGTACACCATGCCATACTATTTGGCTCAGTATCTTATAAAGACTTAAATTTAAGCATTAAAATCTTTTCCTATACATATTTTAACTCCCTATTAGCTACATTTTCAGTACAATAGATAATTTTTCATCATTATAAATCGTAGAATATGTGACAGTACTTGGGAAAAGGGACCAATGGCTTTAAAAATTGAAAAATGAGTTATCAATACCACCTTGTAGAGCACTTTCTATAGAGCATTTTGATACCAAGTTTGGTTTCCAGGGGCAATCTAACCAACTTGAGCACAGTTAATTTGAGAAAACTGAAATTTTAAAACTTCTTATTTGGGGTTGTGTGGAGTAACCAGACCCTTCCTAGCACAGTGATTATAGGTAAGGGTCTGGCCTGAGACTAGGAGAGCCTCCTGCTCTGCAGACTCCAACTTCAAGACTTTAAATACCACACCAATTTATATAGCTTGATTGTTCACTTTTATTATTTCTGATTCTACCAGCTACAATGCTATTACACAATTTATAGAACTTGACCAAGATTTTCCAGTGTCCAGGTAATTTGTTGCTAGGCAACAAATTGAACCCCCCCCCCCCTTTTCCAAAACCAGGTAATTTGTTGCTAGGCAACAAATTGAACTCCCAGGGTTTCAATTACCAGCAGGATAGATTCCATGCAGGGAGTGCTGAGGGAAGGTTAGAAAACAAAACAAAAAACAAAAAGCAACCTTTCAGCTACTCTACTTTGGTGTCAGTGTAGCTAAAGGATAGGAGATACCAGTGGGCTAATAAAATCCATAAAAAATATTTTTTTGTCTGTTGTTCAGACCTACTGTACATTTTTTATTTTACATATTGGTCCCTTTTCCCAGGCACTGTCACATGTTAAAGTTGTCCACGACTTTGTGTCCATGTGCATAAAATACATGGGGAGTGCAGGATGCTGGTTCACTATTTACTTTGTCGAAACTTGTGTAAGGCTTCATAGCTATCCTGCCAAAGTTTCAGAAAATACTCAAATGTAATAATTTAAACATTTATTTTTAAACATTTCATTACTTAAAACCAGACATTAATCAATCTGAATTCAATTTAGATTTTGTGTGTCAAACAGATTTGAACTACACCGAATAAGGCAGAGGCTACAAGGTGAATTCAGCCTGGGACCAGGTTTCTCACAGTGGTAGATCATGGCTAGGTGCTGGCACCACCTCTATAAGCCACTGGCCAACCATAGACTATCAATCTACAACTCTCAGCACTCATCCTTCAGAAGGTTTATAAGGTCCACCCAGAACCTACCCACAATAAGGAATCATCCAAGATCTATGTCATCAGACACCAGAAGACTCAAGTACAGAATTACAATTGACATGCTAACTCTCATCAACTGCCCTATGTGCCTCACTGTATAGTAGTTGCAGATAAGTTGGAAGGCAGGTCAGCTCACTAACTGTCACTTGCAGACAAAACTGTGCAAGAGACAAAACTGTGAAACAGTAATCCCTAATATATATGCTCAAATGTTTCGGTTTCATTCTCCAACAAGAATGATCTCTGCACTGCACACAACAGTCTCAGCCATATACTATGCCATTATTATCATGCTACCAGTAGTTGAGGGGGAGACAGAGATAGTCTCTGCAATCATCCAAGCCGATAGATAGTGGTCCAGGGACAATTCCAGAGCACTAACAAACTAACAATGGGGAGGGGCCCAAGCATTTCTTAAAAGTTTATTAAAAAATATAATTTGGAAAAGAAAGGGCACAAATTGGGTGCACAAACATAATTTCATCTTGTGCAAATAATTTTTCATAAACTTGGTTGAGGGGGTAGGGAGTGACCCTACTAGAATCCTTCCTCACTTCCCCCATTGTGTTGGCCTCAGCACACACACCTCATTAGATCAACTTCACAACCTACTCTGCAATTTCAGAAAAGTTCAGGATATAAACCTGAAAATATTATGGTTAAGTGGTAAAAACCACCAACAGTCTGTGCAGCAATCATTAGTGCCACTGACATTCTAATGCATTTATTGAGAGCTATTACATGTGAAAACAACAACATTTTCCCATTACCATTAATCAACCACAGCAGCTACAAAAAATTCTTTATACTATGGATTCTTACTGTGGATGGAATCTCGACATTGCTTTCGTAAGATAGCTCTATCACCAACTTTAGTCACTCCTAGAGCACTGAGATCTTGATCAGTCAAAAGCTAGACAGTCGATGTGAAAATCTACCACAAAACATAATTATAGAAAGCTAAAGTTGAGTACGTGTAACAAATATATTTACACCCATCTTAGATTTCTAAAAAAAGAAAAGAAAAAAAATTCAGTTGTAATTGCTTCACTGCAGTTTTATGCCACAAAAAACAACAACAACTATTTGTATGATAGTTTTTGATTTTTGTACATGCCTCAATACATTTACATTAAATGTCACATTCAGTGCTAAATTTTTGACTTCACTGTCAAAAATGCACAATCCTGTACTTCACTCATGTATGTTTAACCCTCAGTGGAGTGAACCCACTACACAATGCAGAGGTGTAAGAGCCACATACCAGAGCCTTTTTAAGCTCATATTAACAAGCATTTGAGATCCATTCTTCTACACCTATATGCAAAAGTTTGAGAAAGTATGCCAGGCATTCAAATAATTATTTCAACTGTTTGATATTGAAGCTGTTGGAAACTATGTTTATCATAATCAGTTATGTCAAGTACATTAACATGTGTATTATGTGTGGGTGGAATTACACAGATTGAGGAAGCTTGGTACTTTCAATTCAAGCTATTATTGTGTTTGTGAATGCAGGATAAACTCCAGGAAGGGGTGCCACACCTAATTAGTTCCTGCTGCTCAATTTTGGGCAGATGGCCAATTAAATGCAACAATATCCCACAGAGTGATTGATTTGAGTGCCAATGTCAAAATTACTACTTGTAGGAAATGGAGGCACACACTGGCCCATTATTAGCAACTGTATACTAATTCTTGCTTCCTGATAGAATATTTGTGTTAAGAGTCCCTATGCTATGCTATATCCTTCCACTCCAACATGCTTACATACTGCAAAAACTTGTCTTACATTCCAGCACAACTTAGACCTCACAGACCCTTTACTTCTCTAGTGCAATAAAGTTTCGTTAAGGGTTAGACTAGATCAGACTTGTGCTAACTGATACAGTATTGGATGAATATGACTGTGCCTCATAGTATAGTGCACTTAATATCTGATATCCAATATTTATAGAGTAGCCAATTTTTCAGTACAAATACAAATAAGTGATGGCCAATTACATAAACACAGCTAATATATAAAGTTTTAATTTAAGTCATTTCAATCCAAAAATGGAAACCTGGATGGAAATGTGATCCTTGATCTATATGCAAGGTACTAGTTGTGGAAAGCCTCCATAAAAGCCTGCAAGTTATACATTATAGCAAGTTGCTATATTATTATTTCAGTAGAATGACTGAATCATTGGATGTTAAAATTGTGAAAATGAGTTGTTTGGAATTAAATTAATCAATTAACTAATGCGTGATTAATTCTAATCAGTACCTTTTCTTCCTTAAACTTCATCCTAGCTTCTTCAGAAAACCCCAATTCCAAGAGGATTTCATCAATCTGCCGTAACACACATTATAGTGCAGTTAAAAATAGACAAATAGTAGAAATAACTATCTAAATAACTATTTAATCTTTTGCTGCTAAAGTTCAAAACGCTACATTTATAAAACAACAAATATAAAGTAGTGTACTTACTTCACTTTCTTCCTCAAATGGACTAGACATTATTTTAGCCCTAACAGAAACGCGTTTTAAGAGCCATCCCTTCTTCTGCCCACGACACTCGCTTTGATACGGCTCTCGGCGCGCACGCGCACTCAAGGTGCCGAAACCCTCCGATGACGGTAGTTAGTTATTGAACTACACTGTACGGTAGAAGTACGGTGGAGCAGGAGGTGTGAAGAAGAACGGATGAATGAACAAATGAACGAGAGATAGAACTTATTTAATAAATAATGAATTAGCTAATAAATGAAGGAACAAATAACCTAGGAATGAACAACAAAAGTAAGAACCCAAACTAAGTAAAACAACAACAACAACAACAAAATAAAAAAACGAGCTAGCCCAGTACCATACCAAGGTAACAAATTCAATGAAGATCATTGGCACATCAAAGCACTAGCATTAGCTACCTTTTAATCCTAGATTTTTTTTATTGTTCTCTAAATTACAAATAAGTATCCAATGTGAAGGGGTCCATTGTTATTCTAAAACTCCCCCTCTTCCTCTTTCCATCTCCCAAAAAAAGAGGGGGATTAGTTAAAAGTAATCAGAATTGTTACACACACACACACACACACACAAAATGCAAATTCTCTTGCTGCCGCTAGGCGGTCACGCTGCACCTGGCAGAGCCAGGATGCCTGTGCACTAAGCAGACACTATGAGCCGTGCAAGTAAAGCTCCTGGAGCCGGGCTAGGAACTCGGAGAACAGGCGCCTTTCCTCACAGCAAGTGGTGTGGGCACCCGAAGTCCCACCTGGACCATTGCTGTTGCATGAGGAAAGGCCTTGAATTTGCACCCCAGCAAATGCCAGGTACCCAATCACAGCTGGGTGGACTGGTGGGGCTGGTGGGTCTGATGGGAGGCAGATGGAAAATCAGATGAAAAAATTACCTGTGGGGGGGACCAACCACTACACCACACACACACACACACACTAGACATTATTCACCGCCCTTAGCCCTAACAGAAACACGTTTTAAGAGCCATCCCTTCTGCCCACGACACTCGCTTTAATACAGCTCTCAGCGCGCGCGCGCACACACACACACACACACACACAAAATGCAAATTCTCTTGCTGCCGCTAGGGCAGAGCCAGGATGCCTGTGCACTAAGCAGGCACTGTGAGCCATGCAAGCAGGCAGGCCTTTCCTCACAGCAAGTGGTGTGGGCACCAGAAGTCCCACCTGGACCATTGCTGTTCATGAGAAAAGGCCTTGAATTTGCACCCCAGCAAATGCCAGGTACCCAATCACAGCTGGGTGGACTGGTGGGGCTGGTAGGAGGCAGATGGAAAATCAGATGGAAAAAATGCCAGAGTTGGGCTTGAACTAGGGGACCTGAGGCCCTGACCCCAGGACACAACCACTACACCACACAGCCACACACACACACACACACACACACACACACACACACACACACACACACAGAAACAAACAACCCAGGCTCACATATATGCACAATTTGTAAGCATGCCTGTATTACAATAATGGAATTATGAATGGACTAAGGGAGGGAAGGGGGGAGCAGCTTATTGCAGAATTTAACTACTACTGCATTAATAATTTTGGGGTGGGTGCAATCAAACGTGATTTCTCACATAAACTATAAAACACATGTCCTTGGAGCCCCACCTACCCCCCTCCCCCCTTAAAATCAACCTGGAAGCCCATTACAATATCCAAGTAAAAAATGGCTAGCTGGACTCTCCATTTTTTGAATTTATAAAAATAAAAAATAAAAAATAAAAATAAAAACCTCATACTTGGCTAAATTTTTTTTTTAAACTGCATAGCTAACTGAAGTCTAAAGCTATTAGCTATAGCTAGTGTTGTTTTGGTATAGAGATTCCACACATTTTTAGTTTTTAGTTCTTTATAGCTAGTTACTAAGTAAAAAATTGACGGCTTAGTTTCAGTGTTTTTTTCCTTTTAATTTTACCTGAAAATGTAGTCAGTTTCATTTTTTTTCATGTAAAATAATTAGTTAGTTTGAAGGTCAATTAAATTAGCTAGCTAGTAGCTATCTTGTGTGGTTTCTCAATTTCTTCTATATCTAATGTGTCTGTAACTTGTGTACTTTTCAGTAATTACATATCTTATTGAATATACTATAAAGAAAAGTATCTACTTTAATGTTTTACAGCTAAATGGCTAGTATTTCTCCACTCAATAATCACACTTATAGGTGAATTGACAACAAAACACGTGCTGTTTTAGTTGCTCTTATTTTTCATCCACTGCTCTGGAAGTTTTGGTTTTAATCAAGATTTGCCATCTTCTAAAGTAGCAATTTAGTTTACGTTCTTTACAGCTTAGATTTAGTTTTGCTTACCAAAATTAAAATACCCCAAAACTAAGAGATTTTTGTTTTTCATTTTAGTTAACTAAAACAACATTCGTCTATTTACTCCGTTGCACGACCAAAACTAAAATTTAAGTTTAGAAAAATTTACATTCAAAAAATGTTAATCCTAAACAACATTTGATTTACATACTATGATGTAACAATAAATAAGTATTACTAAGGAGGCTTACAGCCACAGTAAGCATCAGGCCATCTTTTTTATTGTAAGTACCTAAAATACCCAACTCCTGGAGAAAAAATAATTGGCATTGCCAAGCAATGTGCCCTTACTGCTGCATTTCTACAGTAAGTAGTAAAAACTTGATATAATTGTCTTGCTAATGACAATCAACTGGTGAGGAATAGGGTGGGAGTCATACTTTGGTTGTCATTAGTGTAAAATGGTATGAAAACTGAGAATGACACAAATTACCAAACATGCATCAATTTTATGTGAACAATAACCACATTAAGTTCATTACTGATGACAATCAAAATGTCTTGTCTGTAAACATAAATCATAATTTATGTGCTTCATTTTATCAATTTTCTGAATTTGTTTCATTACAAAGGTATCAAGAGAATAGTTTTGCAAATGAGAAGCTACATGTAAACTTCAACTGCAAATAGGTAAAGGGTTTCACAGTCAAAAACAAAACATTTCAATTATTTTCCTACCGAATCGATTTTTTCCCCTCGCTAAAAACCGAGTCAATTATTTATCCACTAAACTGAGTCAATTATTCATACCAGGTCACTCCTTCAATGCAGTCGCTAGCCACATCGAGTCTGTTTTTATTTCAGCCAGGTCGATATTTTTAACAACCGAGTGGATAATTATTTACAACCGGGTCGATATTTTTTACAACCCAGTGAGTTTTTCTCTTCGAGTCGATATTTGTGTACTTGTATCACTAATTACAGAAGATTAATTTTGAAACAAACGGCCTTCCATAATATTGTGTGCTATGGCAGCAATGCTGTTGAAAGATTATCACTAAACACGATCTATTTGGAGGTGCAGTCTATTTTTTTCTTTTCTTCTTTTTTCTTTTTTTCACTAGCTTTTGAGCTTCTGGTAATTGTGTGATTGTTCTTCTCCATCCTCCAGTGTCTCAAGTTCTACTGTGGTCGCTGGCACACAGTGGACCACAGCTTCAACCAGTCCACAACCAATTACACCCACCTGCTCCAGTGAGTTGCGACATGGAAAGTGGTGGGTGTGGTCTATATAACAGTGGGTGTGGTCACTTGGTGGGTTAGGCTAATTTGACTAGTAAAGACACTTGGTTTAACATTGTGTAGGTAGGTATAGAGTGTCTTAAGTAATTAGGTGGACTTCTTTCATGTGATGATTGTGAAGTTGGATAAATTACAACTCTCGAGTAAGTGAGTGTGTTGGTTGTGTGTGTATGTGGTGGATTTAATTGGTGGTAGGAGTGTTCGAGTCAATGGTGTGTATTATTAAGAATACCGAGATTCGTTTTCACTGCTGTAGAAGTGGTGGAGCTAATTATAATCTGAACACTAATAGTACCGCATGCAGACATGAAGAATGGCTTGACCACACCCCTTCATAGTGGTTTATAATACATTTTGTATGGTGTTCAGTTGTCTAGACATTTCAGTTGTCCCAACCTCTTGGTCCCACCATGTTTGGATGACTGAAGTCCTACTGTAGTGCACAGATCCCACCACAGTTCCTTGAGGAGATACGACTACTACTATTACTATGATTTGCAAGTCCTGTCTTTTTTTTTTTTTTTTTTTTTTTTTGGCAACCCTTCCCCTTCAACTATAAACAACAATAAACCAATAGTATAACAAACTCTTTTATGTGTCTATAGTGGAGATGACGTGAGGTCCATTGGAGAGGAGATATTTGAAGTGTGAGTGGATGAAGAGAGAGACACTTCACTGGCTGTAAGTAGTTGGTAGAGTGTGTGAGGGTGGGTGAGTGGGTGGGAAGTGGGTGGAGCATGTGTTAGGCGTGGCAGTAGAGATGGAATGTTGTGTGTAGCAGGCAGTGAGACGGAGGACGGGCCAGCTGAACGAGGAAAGGGGTTGCAAGACGTACAATGAGCAATGGGTTGTGTGTGTGTGTGTGTGTGTGATAAAGTGCTAGGTGTTGGCTAGTTGCAGCCTCCAGCAATGTGCTGGTGTGCTCTGTTGTGCATGTTGGGATAATTAGTTGCACTAGTCAAAGTTTCTAACTAGTCAACTCACTGGAGATTATTTTTTGCACATGCAGAGAGACAAGAGTAGAGGGACTCCATTGTCCGAGAGAGGCTGTCTCTACAAAGGACCCTTCCCTCAAGATGGCGGTTACTATGGTTAGTATGAAGGTAGGCGTGTTCATTATTGCTTCCTTGTATAATGATGGCTTTATTTGCTGCAGAATTATCGGAAGTTTGTTTGTGCGAACTAGAGGGTACACGCTGGCTTTTTCTAGGTAAAGGGTGAAATGGTTGATAGAAGAAAATCGGATAAGCCCAATACTAAGCTTACGTCGTCTATACACACATACATACATACATAACATACACACATACATACATACGTACATATACATACATACACACATATACATACATACACACATACATACATACATATACACACACATACATACATATACATATATACATATACATACATACATAACATACATACACACATATATACACTAGTGATGTGCTTGAGCACAAATGGCGAGTGAGCCTGCCTAGTTAGGTTACATAAAACTATTCACCACTGGTGTCACCTGGTTCTGCCTCCCTTGTTATGGAGAATGCTCTGTAAGATTCTGTCAAACTTAAAAATTATTCCTTGACAAAGTATAAAATTAGCTAATGGGTATGGTTGATTAGTATTTCCTAATAGGTCAATTTTTTTATTAAGTACATTTAAACAATTTAAAACCCAATATTGTACGCGTGGCCAATGTGACTGCTTGATTGGCCACTTTAAAATTGCTTTCTACACCCATGTACAGTATTGTTACATAATATACTTTAGCTTAGTTCATGCAAAAAGTAAATAGTAGTTGACCATTGATATATATGAATTACTCTCTTACCTCAATGTCAGGACGTGATGACTTCTGTAGTATCCAATTTAAGCCATTCTGACTACCTCTATTACCAGTAACTGGTGAACAAGCTCACAGCTCTACCAAAAAAAACATAGCCAGAGTTACTTTTGTAATTTTAGCTAACAAATATGGAACTACATACTTACCTCAGCTTCTCCCAAGTAATGGTAGCTTCCTCAGTTTTAATATTTAGCCACTCTGGCTGCCAGTGGCACTTGACAACCAACGGTAGCATTTAGCAGCCCCAAACAACGACGAGGTTTTTCAAATACGTTTGGTATAGTAACTGTTCGCAGTAACTTTTTTGGGACTTGAAAAACAAGCGTTTCGAAGGAATTATCTCACAATTTAAAGCCCAAGTTTCAAGTAAGACTTGCTTAAATCTGTAGTGTCAGAAGAAAGTGGGGTCAGGTGTAAAAAGCCATGTTTTTAGGGCACCCGTGCACGTTTAAAGGGCATACGTACCATCCATACATACATATAACATAAACCAAATTTTGCATTATCCACTCCTAATACTGTCTCGCTCGCTCGCCGATCAACATACATACACACACATGCAGTTTTACTGAGTAACACAAAATAGGGTTTTATTTCCTTATTTGTGTATCTGTGTAGAACTCTCACTACAGATTGTGTGGGTTTGACTTAATGACGATCACATCTTCTACCCTCTGGCTACTGGTGGGGAGGAAGAGATGGAGGAGTGGATGTCCATTCTCAAGCAGGCCATAGGCATGGAGGTGGAATAAACTGATGCTGGTGGGTGACAGGGGACAGGGGTCAAAGTGCTTAGGTCAATTAGTAAATCTGCCGGGCATGCCCAATAACGTTTACTTAAAGTTTTCATAGTTCATACGAGTCTGTTGTTGACAACAGCCTTACCTCAATACTGTTGACCAGTGACTAGAGGAAGTGATGGGGTTCTCATATGACCAGTGACAAGAGGTAGTGATGGGGTTCTCTTGTGACCAGTGACTAGAAGTAGTGATGGGGTTCTCATATGACCAGTGACAAGAGGTAGTGATGGGGTTCTCATGTGACCAGTGACAAGAGGTAGTGATGGGGTTCTTATGTGCCAGTGACTAGAGGTAGTGATGGGGTTCTCATGTGACCAGTGACAAGAGGTAGTGATGGGGTTCTTATGTGACCAGTGACTAGAGGTAGTGGTGGGGTTCTTACGTGACCAGTGACAAGAGGTAGTGATGGGGTTCTCATGTGACCAGTGACTAGAGGTAGTGGTGGGGTTCTCATGTGACCAGTGACTAGAGGTAGTGGTGGGGTTCTTACGTGACCAGTGACAAGAGGTAGTGATGGGGTTCTCATGTGACCAGTGACTAGAGGTAGTGGTGGGGTTCTCATGTGACCAGTGACTAGTGGTAGTGATGAGGTTTCTTATGTGACCAGTGACAAGAGGTAGTGATGGGGTTCTCATATGACCAGTGACTAGAGGTAGTGATGAGGTTCTTATGTGACCAGTGACTAGATGTAGTGATGGGGTTCTCATGTGACCAGTGACAAGAGGTATGGGGTTGTGTGAAAGAGAAGGAAATGGAGGATGAGTTCTGTGTAATGCTTCCTACATAAATAGAGATAAGGATTTGTCCAATGTGAGGCAATTTGTTTCCGGTAAAAACAGACTAAATTAAAGTTTATTAATGTAATTTTTGAGCCATTGATAATGATGTGGTAAGTGGATGCTAAACTGTATTTCATTGCACCACTGGATAGACAAACCACTGTTGCTTGTTTCTTCTTCAGTCTGTCTTTCTGTGCCCACTCATGCTTTAGTAGGTCTGTTGGTAGAATATGGCAGTGTTCCTTTCACTCATGGAACTGCTGTTTGCTGAGTGGATGGCAGGAAGGGAAGGTCAGTGCTTGACAATGTTGTAGACCTTGTGCTGACCTACAGGTGGATTAAAATGACTGAGCAATATTAGTGTATTTAACACTTGCCTGTCCACCACTGGCATTATAGTTGCTAGGAAGAGAAGTATGTTGCTAGGGAGTAGTGAAAATGCAGTTACGGAATGGCAAAGCGCAAAATGTGTCAGTTCTACTTAGCAACGGGAGTCATCACTGTTAACTGTAGGATGTTTCTTGGCTTGTAACTTTCCTTGCTGATTATGGCCTATTGGAGGTCATTAGAAAGTGTCTCTTAAATGACACCACTGGGCCATTTGTTTTTCAAGCTACTTTGACAGCATGTCCAACATTTGGTCATTGTGTATGCCACGAACTTGCACTCACGCTTTCTCGAGTGAAGGTTCACTCTGGTGCAGCTGTGATACTCTATTTATGTGAATGAACTTTCAGTGAGAATTAAAAGTTTAAAATGTAAAATGTGTATAATAGTTCAGATGTGATTTTTTTTTTCTTTCTCGGCCTTCTTAATTTCATTAAATTAGATGTATTCTCTCTTTTACAGGATTATTTTAAAACTTATTATTGTATAGTTTTGAAGAGTTTGAAAGTTTTTCATTGTTGTTTTATTTGATATTTTAAAAATAAAAAAAAATTGAATTTTTTTCTTTAATTTATTAATATCTGCCTCTTGTGCTGTGTGTGACCAGGTCCTAACCATCAAGAATGTGCGAAAAGCAGTGGAAATAGTGGAGAACAGATCCATCACTATTGCTTTGGATACCAAGGGACCAGAAATCAGAACTGGACTCCTTAAGGGGGTGAGTTAGATTTCCTATGAGTGTGAGTGTGTATGTGTGAGTGGGTGTGTGAGTGTGCTGAAAAACAATTCTAGGAGTGGAAAGAGCAACTTTTTTTTATTTTAAAGGAGGGGCAATGAGAGGAGACACAGTCGAAGAATCCTTGCAGTATACGCGAAGACTATAATGTTGATTACAATCAAGTACTAAAGGATTTCTGGGAAGGGAGGGAGTTGGACTTTCAGCACAGACAATGGTCCTCCCTTGCTCCTTTAAATGCAGCCCAGTGTGTGTGTGTGTGTGTGTGTGTTTGTGTGTTTGATTATTATTGAATTTGTATTTCTGCAAACATTATTCATGCAGTCAGGAACGACAGTAGTAATAATAATACAGTTATCATTTATGAATGTTGTTAGGCAGTGAACTAGCGAATGCAGCCCTCAGGGCAACAGGCAAAGGACATGATTAATTCTTGTTTGTTTAATTGTTGTGTTTGGGAATAGGGAGGTTCGGCAGAAGTGTGTCTGGAGACTGGTAAGGTGTTGAAAGAGTCTATTGAAGACAAGTTCAAGTAATGTGACAATGAGAACACCATTTATGTGGACTACATGAACATCATCAAGAACTCATCTCATTCAAGGTCACTGGGAAGTTCCCCACCCACCTGGTGACAGGTTAGAGAGTAGGTGGTGTGTATATTGGCATACATCTGTGTATGTTAGGCGGTAGTTGTATCAGTTTCTGTATCCATAGTTACTATAGTCTCACTGTCCCTTTCATCTATTATTACTACAACATACAATACAGCCAGTCACATGTGTGGGTGGCTCTCAGCAAACATGTTTTCTAGGCCACACCTACAAGACCATCTCTCATTGCATCCACTCTCATTCAAATTAATTCTACACCTCTTTTTAATTGTTGTTGTCATGGTTGCAGTGGTTCAAAATGGAGGTATGCTGGGCTCCAGAAAGGGCGTTAATCTTCCAGGTGCTGAAGTGGATCTACCGGCACTCTCTAGACAAGGTTAACAACACACACCATACCCACTTTTTCTACACTACTCACCTGCCAGTTTGATTTTATGGATAAGTATATGGCAGAGTTATACAGCACTTTATAAAGTCATCATCATAATGAGGATGACACTCATGCATCCTATAAAATGTATTATGGATTGATTCATTAGATAGGAGTGTACTAATTTATGATTTTGTCAACAATTTTCAGCAATGTAATACTGGTAAATGATTACACGGAGCAAGAGGAGTGGGGAGTGGTACTAATTAGAGAGAGGCCACCATGTGAGAGTGGGGTCAGGTTGAGAAATGCAATGAAGATATTTTTTCAGAAGACAACAAATACTCATGGAGTAGTTAATTCATTAGTGGCTGTCTTAGTTGTCTGCAGTAGTAGTATCAGAAGTGACGAATCGAAGGATTTCTTCATTTCCTTTAAGGAGTGTCTCTATGTTGTCGTCAGCTACTGAATGAACTAAGGCAATGAAGGTAGCAACACTGGGAGATTTGTTGAAGAGGAATTATTTGATTTATAACATTAATACAGAGTGTTTGCTTTTTCTTACAAACTAGTTGCTGAGTTGTTCAGCATGTGAAGTTCCTGTTGCACGTGTGCATGTACACACACACACACACAAACACAAATAGAAATGACGACCATTACCTAACATGTTTTTGAGTGAAATCATCTTGTGGTGTAAGTTCTTTGAAATTGTCTCCTTCTCTTTCTTTCCTCTTATTCCCTCTGTGTAGCCTGACCTATGGACATTTTTGCCTCCTTCATCCGCAAGGCCTCAGACCTCCATGATATCTGCAAGGCCTCAGACCTCCATGATATCCACAAGGCCTCAGACCTCCATGATATCTGCAAGGAGCTGGGGGAGAAGGGCAAGAATATCTTTATTGTTTCCAAGGTATTTCAAACAAATAGAACAAGGGGTTAGCTTACATGTCCATGAGATTCTGTATGTGAGAAGCTCTTTCACCAAGACTGAATAGAAAAATAGACTACCACGTAAGATTGAAACCAGAACTGTAGTTGATTTGCACCGGTGACTCTAACACTGAGAGAGTGACACTAGGATCCTCCTACCAAGTAGTCAAAAAGTCTTGTATAGCAGCTGTTTGACAGCCACGATCAAGTAAAGTGTTTGTAAACAAGACAAAAAAAAGCCTATATCTTTGGTCAGTTGAATACCTACCTACCAACATAGAGAATTAGCTGTTGCAGTTTCTTTCACTTTGTTTTGTTTTAGTACTCAAGAATAACTTTAGTTGTTGATGATTGTTGTTGTTTTCAGATTGAAAATGAAGAAGGTGTGAAGAATTTTGACGAGATATTAAAGGCGGCTTCGGATGGGATTATGGTTGCCAGGGCGACCTCAGAATAGAGATCCCACCATAGAAGGTGTTCATTGCACAGAAGATGATGATAGGTCACTGTAACAAGGCAGGGAACCCAGTCATTGTGGTCACTCAGGTAACCAGTGGAGGCTTTGTTTGTTGTCTTTAAATCTGTAGCAATAGATTAGATTGCAGCTTTTAATTTTGATGTAAAAGATACAGAATTTTTTTTTCATACAAACTTTATCCAATAGTGTACTCAGCTAAGTATCTGTAGCACTTCTTTCAGCTTCATTGTGAGGCACACCCTTAAAGCTTCACTCTGGTGATCACATGACCAGTTTTACCTGGCTACCCCTTGGACCCTGTTCGTTAACAACTTATTTCTTTTTTGAATGCTGATTAATTGGTCACGTGATTTCACTTTGATCCACAGATGATGGAGAGCATGGGCAGTAAGTCACGCCCCACTCGTGCCGAAGCCAGTGATATTACCAATGCTGTATTGGATGGAGCAGACTGTGTGATATTGTCATCAAAGGGTAAGGGGTCACCATACATAGTGGATATGTAGTGTGTGGGAGGGGGATGAGGACTATCACATTTATTGTTGGACAAAACACATTACAATTACATTGAAGCAGTTATGAAGGTAAGCTAGTGAAGAACATTATAGTGTGTTAACTACATCCTGGCGCCCACTGTTGCCTGCAGGGCCATCCATTTCAGGAGGCAATGTATGTGGTTTGTCACAATTGCAGCTGTTTTGTTGTTTTTGTTTGCTTGGTTTTTGTTTTTTACCAAATGGCAGGAAGACTTCGAATGTATTCAGCCTCTTTACAAGTTTTATTATAAGTGTAGTAAAACTATCCACGCATAGCCACTAAGAAAGATGGAGAAGTCTTCCTTGTCCAGTGGATGACAACTAACATTGGTGGCTATGTATTACTGTATCTAGTGCACCATCAGGGAGAACTATCAGCAGCTCTGGACATGAAGCAAGGAGTGTGTTGAAACCTGAACAAATGAATCAAATAGTGTTTCTGTCAAAGAACTAGTAATTGTTGGACCTTTGAGATTATACTGAGCTTACTAGTGATGTGCTTGAGCACAAATGGCGAGCGAGCCTAAAACTACACTAGCGTTAAATGATGTTGAAGCTTTCAAAGTGGCTAGTGTGCCAGGTGAACTCCTTGTGAGAAGAACAGTAGCTAAAGATAGAGTAGTAAATGAAAATTGAAGATAACACTCTGCCTACACTTAGCATATTTCAAGTAAATTTAACTTAAACTTAGAGAGGCAAGCAGTGTACCAGAACTTAAATTAGCTGGAAATGAAGAAGTTGGTTATGGTCACAGTTGAAGTTTTAATAGTTTGGGATAAAGGTGTAATGGTAATAAAATACATTTCAAACAAAACTAGCAATGCCTGAGATGATTGTTTCTGTTATTGTTATTATAATGTACTTTACTCCAGTTCCAGTATGACCTTATTTGGTCATGTCACTGATGGGTTTGTGGTAATAACACCACCTCTCACAATGAGGCAGCTAACGGGAGGCTGGTTAGGTCTGTAGTCTGTACAAGTTGAGGGCCAGAAAATAACTTGAATAACTTTTGAACCAAAGCGGCTACACATCCAGGGTTTGCACCATTAGATAGCTGTATTCTTGTCTATCACAAATTCAACTCACAAAGAAGTTGGATAGCTTAATTATTCACAATTCTGTTCATCTGCTATCTGACAGCTTATGAATATTACTGTTAAATTATAGGAGGAGTGTGTGTGTGATGATATTTCAGTGTGTAGGAGGAGAGTGTGTATGTGTGTGATGATATTTCAGTGGGTAGGAGGAGAGTGTGTATGTGTGTGATGATATTTCAGTGTGTAGGAGGAGAGTGTGTATGTGTGTGATGATATTTCAGTGTGTAGGAGGAGAGTGTGTATGTGTGTGATGATATTTCAGTGTGTAGGAGGAGAGTGTGTATGTGTGTGATGATATTTCAGTGTGTAGGAGGAGAGTGTGTATGTGTGTGATGTTATTTCAGTGTGTAGGAGGAGAGTGTATGTGTGTGATGATCTTTCAGTGTGTAGGAGGAGAGTGTGTATGTGTGTGATGATATTTCAGTGTGTAGGAGGAGAGTGTGTATGTGTGTGATGATAGTAGTTCAGTGTGTAGGAGGAGAGTGTGTATGTGTGATGATATTTCAGTGTGTAGGAGGAGAGTGTGTATGTGTGTGATGATATTTCAGTGTGTAGAGGAGAGTATGTATGTGTGTGATGATATTTCAGTGTGTAGGAGGAGAGTATGTGTGTGATGATATTTCAGTGTGTAGGAGGAGAGTATGTATGTGTGTGATGATATTTCAGTGTGTAGGAGGAGTGTATGTATGTGTGTGATGATATTTCAGTGTATAGGAGGAGAGTATGTATGTGTGTGATGATATTTCAGTGTGTAGGAGGAGAGTATGTATGTGTGTGATGATATTTCAGTGTGTAGGAAGAAAGTGTGTATGTGTATAATTTGAACTGTTTTTTCGACTAGACATCAAGATTAATAATGAATATAACAGATAAGAAAAAATGTCGATCACCATAAAAACACACACGCTAACTAATGCTGATTGTCTATGTTTATCATTATGAAGTTATGGGTGTATCCTATAATTAATTAGTGCTACATTATTATATAAGTTATTATAGTCCACTGTCACCCATGACTTCATAGTGATTATAACATACTGATGATTCCTAACAATCACAGCATAGTTGTCATTTCAGTGACTATTTAATTAGGGTCAGAATTAGGGGAAATAAATATAAGTGGGTTAGAATTGCTTGTTGTGTAACAACAAGTTACATATGTACTCTCATTCTAGATGTGAGAGGACAATGTGACACATTTTAGTGGTCTGTGATAGAGGTATAAATATCTTGTAAGCTTCAGCTATAACCATAGTTACCCAGAAATTTCATTATTATTGCATCTTTTAATTAAAATTATGCCAATTATTTTTTTCCATGAGCACATATTATTTATTTTATTTCATTTTTGTTTGGAGAGAAAGGACAAAAATAAGGAGTTGTTTGTTTGTGCCTGTGAGAAATAATTTTTCAACTAATTATAGTAAGGTCAGTTTAGAGGTCATTCTGCATGAGAGGTCATGATGAAGCTCCCAAATTGCAGCTGTTTCAGAATGTTGCCTAAATTGCAGCTATGATAGGTCAAAGCCCCTGAGAGAAGTGATGCAGTGGCCGGGGCTACATTCACATAGTGGGAAAGGGTTTATGGCATGACTCTTCTCTTGTGTGTACTCGTGTGTGTGTGTGTGTATCTCCTGACCCTCTCAGTCACCACTTCACTTGCAGCCCTGCCAAAGACACATGCGGGTTCTTTTAGCTTAAAAAGACGAGACCAGCCATCTAACTGAATACACTGAATGTGCCTTTGTTTATTGAAATATGATTCAATCCATTCATGATGGAAACCTTTAGCCAGGCTCTCTCTCTCCCCTTCCCCCCTCCCCCCCAACATTTCTTTCACCTTATCTTCACACAGTAAAATTAGACTCAGGAGACTGTTGAAGTGATTCCACCAGAGTTATGAGACATGGTAGATCAGAATGCTTTGATAAAGTGAAGAATTCCGTAAAATTAACAGATATATTTTTGCATCAACTTTCTCTAATTAATATTTTCCTGCCTTTACTTTTACTATCTAATCCGTTTAGTTTCCCCTTTCTGCTAGTGCCTATTTTCTTTGCTTGCTGACCCACAAAGTGGAGTCTGATTCCTGATTATAATAGCAAGTGCGCCAACAAGATGGAGCAGTTGCCGATGCCTTCAAGTGGGCATCTTATGGTGCACTGGTAACTGCCAGTGGTTTTACAGTGGCTGTTTAAAGATATGTGATTAGCAAATTGCATTAGGTACTGGCCACCACACTGAGTGTGCAGCAGCAGTGGTGGCACAGGTGTGAAGAATGCTGGTCAGAATAGGGACTCTGTGAGGTCAACAATCATAACCCAACAACCCCCAATTAGATTTTATGAGTGGGTTAGAGGGAAGATGGGGGGGGAGGGGGTAGATTGGGGTGGGCGTGGAAAGTAAAGTAAAATGGACTATTCATTTGTTTGTGTACTTTTTTTTTTCTTCTTTCTTGTTTGAATGATTCCCTTAGACCCACTTCAAAACATTCATATTTGCCTGTGCCACTGTGATTAGATAACTTTGCATCACTTGTTTGTTTGTTTGTGTGTGCGTGTGTCCTAAGGTCAAGAGCTCTTGTGGTTCTCTATACTCTCCATTACCACCCACAGTCCACGTTGTGGGAATGAAGGAAACAAAGATCTGAGGTTCTTTCTGTCTTTCCCCTACTGCCCCCTTACTCTCTCCTCCATCTTATTCCCTTCTTCCTTCTTTAACTACTCCCCCCTCCGTCTTATTTTCCCTTCTACTCCCTACTCCAGATTTGTCTTCCTTCTCGGGCAATTTTTTAAATTTCATATCTTTGCTAGTCCATAAGGTTGGGCGATATACCGGTATATAGTCATGATCGCGGTATTTGTCAATAACCGTCTGGCGGTATCGTGTTGGCTAGCAATATTGAAATATTGAAAATCTAGAAAAATCGCCGAAACTTACCTGCGCGTGCATAATGCGCGGGAAGTGACGCGCACGCAATAGTCGAGCAGCTGTATTTTTATTCTCTTGCAAGAAGTAAGTATGGCAGACCCTGCGACGAGAGTACCGGAGTTATACAAGAAGCCTGGAAGCAAGAGTCAAGTGTGGAACTATTTTGGCTTGGAGAAAAAGGATGGAGAGTTTCAGAAGGAGACTGCAATTTGTCGCACTTGTTATCGAAGAGTGGTAACCAAGAATGGGAACACTAGTAACTTGCTTGCACATTTGCGCACTACCCATAGCAATCTTCACTTGCATTTAAAGGAGGCTATGATGAAAGAATCGCAAGCAACACTAGGAGCGTCAACTTCAAGGAAGAGGCCTGCTGATCAACTGCCACTTGCAGAGTCAGTGGATAGAGTACAGAGGTATGAACGAATTTGAAGCCCGACAAGGTTGAGATGCTAACCTTTCTTTCGAAAAACTTGTAATTGGACCCATAATTCTCCATTTTTCCCTCATAATTCAAAATTTCAATAATTTCTTTTCCCATCCTTCAAAGTTTCAGTAATTTCTTTTTTTTCTTCTTTTTTTCCCTCATCATTCAAATTTTCAATGATCTTTTTTTTATAATTTTTTTCCTCATCATTCACAGTTTGGCTTGTCATTAGATGTTATCATCATTAAAAATTCTTGCTGTTAATTTTTTCCCTAAATAATTAATAATATAAAAATATTCAATATATAGTCATATCACAATATTGTCCTGCCAAAATATCGTGATACAATATACCCCAATATCGCCCAACCTTACTAGTCCATAATTTTTTTACCAGTTTGATAGATCAAACTCACCACACACTTTGCATTAGTACAAAAAGCAACAGCAATCTACCTGTTTTGATCCCCTCCCCGTCACAGCAACCACAGAGCAAGTAGTCGGATGTAACGCAAGGTTCCAATGTTTCCCTCGCGTAACCAGTAGAATAGAATTTAAGTTTATTCGTCTCTTGTCAGACTAGCATTGTCGGAACTGCACTTCAGCAGACTCCTCTTTACGAGCTTCTTGCCAACATGCTGTCACTTCCCGGCGTCGTGATAGCTTGACCAACAGGTTTGTGGCAAGTATGTCCATTGGTTGTGTGTCGTTTGTGTGCATATGTGTGTACAAGCCACTGGTGTTTGTGGTGGCAGCAGTGCGACCACTGGTGGGTGGGAGTAAAGTGGGAAAAAAGTTTTGCTACGTGGTGCTAATTGGCTGGTCATGTAATAGACATGTTTGCTCTCTGCATTATTGTGGTCTACATATGCAGATGTGTGCATAAACTGTGGGTGTATGTAGTCGGGGGGGGGGGGGGGGGGGGGGGAAGGGAAATAGTTGGTTGCCGTGCCAACTGATATATCGGTAACACATCCATATTTTTTTTAGAAATTATGATTCAAGGAGGATTTAGTATTTAGTTATAATGTGAGAATGGAAAATTTTTAAACCTGCTGATAACCTCAACTGTATTGTGAGAGAGGGGACTTTAAACCCCTTCTTTAGGGAGCAAAGCTATACAGTGTCCCTGCCTTGAGGTTTGGGATACAGTATGCATGGTAATTTTAGGAACAGTCGCTACGTTCAAAGTGAATTAGGCACTGGACTACCATCGTGACATCCTCGCTTTGCTCAGGACGCTACAGCCTCACACGCTCACGCACCTCACATTCATTCTGCACATACACACAGTCATACATACTCACACATGCACACACATTTGCTCACCTGCAATTTGCATTCCTTCACGTGTTAGTAGTGTCAATTAATGAGCGATGAAAGTGTCACATGACTTTAGCATTGGTAAGGGTTGACGCGTTGAAATGCATGTTTCTGCCATGTGGATAGCTGTATACATGCGTGTGTAGTAATAGCAGATAGCTCCTGTCATAACTGAGGATAATTTATGATAGCTTTGGAGGAGTTTTAGCATGATTAGAAGATACCACCCAGTGCCCTCTGGTGCCTTCTTGAGAATTTTTGCACCTTCTAAACTATCTCTTTGCTCCAGTTGGCTATTGGAAGTTATTATTTTAAATTTACATGCCCTGTTTCATGGCTTGAACTAGAGCACTGAAGTGCAAACCCTCAGCGCTAGTTAGCTAGTACGATAAAGAAAATAATAACAAAGGAAAAGTGTAGAAAAAAAGAAAAAGAAAGAGAAGTGGCATGAAGAGAGGCAGGAAAGAGAAAAAGACAATGAAGGGACAAAAGAAAGAGGAAAAGAAAGGAAAAGGTAGAAAGAAATAAAAACAGTAGGAAGAAAGAGGAAAATAAAGGAAAATAAGGCAAGAAGACAAAAGGAAAAAGAAAAAAAAACAGGATGAAAAAAAAAAGATGAAAAAAAAAAAATAGCGTCGATGAGGATTCGAACCAGAGACTATTAGGTTTGCTTGCTCACTCAACGACTACACAACGAAACACCTCACGTTGAAATATCTTGTAGGCTTGCTTCTGGAACACATTAATTCTTTCATAAATAAAAAGTACAACATTCAATACCTTACTTTTTTGTGCTGCCTGTTTTCTTAATTATTTGTTAGTTTGTCCATCACCATGGTGACAGCTGTTCAGTGGGATGCCGTCTCTCTTTGTGGACTTGGGTGTGGAAAAAAACATTTTCTTCCACTTGAGCCTCCTCTTTCAGTTATTTGTATGTGCAAACATTGGACCTTGTTTACATTTGCCTTGGGACTGTGTCCACACAGCCCCAAGTTATGGGATAGAGAGAGAGGAATCATTGTGGTAGAATAATTAAGATTGTTATGCCGTTTAAAGTCACACTATTTTTTTCCACTATTTGATGCACCCTCCCCTCGATATTACCGTACCACCGTATCTTCTCATTTGCGCACACAATAATGTATGATACAACCAGTGACCCAGTAATAGTGAAAGTGCACTGGTGGGAGAATGGGCTACAGTTTACGTTGTTGGGTTTGATGCTATCATGTGATTAGGAAATTATGTTTTTGTCCTGAGGGTGTTTAGTTCTTGTACGATCAGCACTTGCATGATTGTCCCATTCTTGCACAAAATTGAGTTTTGGGAGCATGTTAGTGTATTTGATGATAACAGGATTTGGTATAGGGAAGATAAAACTGCTGCTATCTCTCTTATGTCGTTGTTACAATGAAAAATAATTATTTCATAATTCGATGATTTTCGAAAACATTTATTAGATTCTTTTGGTGTACCTTTTTCAGTTCTCTTTGATATGTTTTTCCATTTTTTTCTCTTTCTTTTTTATTCCACAGATGCAATCCCATAAATTAGATTAAGCAGCAACGAGTTAGGGATTTTCGGCATGGAATGAGTAAATGTGAGTAAACAGCAGGTTACTACTGCTGCTCCCACTTCTGTAGGCTAGGTTACTACTGCTGCTCCCACTTCTGTAGGCTAGGTTGCTACTGCTGCTCCCACTTCTGTAGGCTAGGTTGCTACTGCTGCTCCCACTTCTGTAGGCTAGGTTGCTACTGCTGCTCCCACTTCTGTAGGCTAGGTTGCTACTGCTGCTCCCACTACTGTAGGCTAGGTTGCTACTGCTGCTCCCACTTCTGTAGGCTAGGTTGCTACTGCTGCTCCCACTTCTGTAGACTAGGTTGCCTGCTCCCACTTCTGTAGGCTAGGTTGCTACTGCTGCTCCCACTTCTGTAGACTAGGTTGCTACTGCTGCTCCCACTTCTGTAGGCTAGGTTGCTACTGCTGCTCCCACTTCTGTAGGCTAGGTTGCTACTGCTGCTCCCACTTCTGTAGGCTAGGTTGCTACTGCTGCTCCCACTTCTGTAGGCTAGGTTGCTACTGCTGCTCCCACTTCTGTAGGTCTAGAGTTAATCTGGCTGCCGCCCACTTTGTGGCTAGGTTGCTAATGTGCTCCCACTTCTGTAGGCTAGGTTACTTATGACTGACTCCCATTTCTGTAGGCGTAGGTTGCTACTGCTGCTCCCACTTCTGTAGGAGGTTGCTATGCTGTCCCACTTCTGTAGGCTAGTGCTTACTGTCTCCCACTTCTGTAGGCAGGGTTACTACTGCTGCTCCCACTCTGTTAGGCTAGGGTGCTTAATGCTGCTCAACTTGCTGTAGGTAGGTTGCTAATGCTGCTCCCACATCTGGAGGTGGGTTGCTACTGCTGCTCCCACTTCTGTAGGGCTAGGGGTTGCCAACTGCTGCTCCACTTTCGGTAGGCTAGGTTGCTATGCCTGCTCCCACTTCTGTAGGCTAGGTCTGCTACTGCTGCCCTCCCACTTCTGAGGCTAGGTTGCGTATGCTGCTCCCACTTATAGGCTAGGTTGCCTGCTCCCACTCTGTAGGATAGGTTGACTGCTCCCACGTCTGTAGGCTGGTGCTACTGCTGCTCCCACGTCTGTAGCTAGGTTGCTATGCTGCTCCACTTCTGTAGGCTAGGTTGCCACGCTGCTCCACTTCTGTAGGCTAGGCTGCTACTGCTGCTCCCACTCGTAGGGAGAGGTGGCCACTGCTGATCCCAACTAATGTAGGCTAGGTTGTACTACTGCTCCCACTTCGGTAGGCTAGGTTGTAATGCTTGCTCCCACTTTTCTGGTCGGCTAGGTTGCTACTGCCTGCTCCCAGTCTGTTAGGCTAGGTTGCCACTGCTGCTCCCACTACTGTAGGCTAGGCTGCTACTGCTGCTCCCACTTCTGTAGGCTAGGTTGCTACTGCTGCTCCCACTACTGTAGGCTAGGTTGCCACTGCTGCTCCCACTTCTGTAGGCTAGGTTGCCACTGCTGCTCCCACTTCTGTAGGCTAGGTTGCCACTGCTGCTCCCACTTCTGTAGGCTAGGCTGCTACTGCTGCTTGTGAGAGAAGTCCCTCACCCTCATCAAACTCCTCTCACAAGGAGTCGAGAACTGTTTTATCAACTTAATTACTTAATTGGTGGAGTGGCCTTGATTGGTGTTCCCTGGCTATGTTTCCATGTAATGTTACCAGTAACAGCGTTTGGCTGCTTAGTGATTTGATTTCTATGTCATGCACATCATGATACTGGGCACGTGCACAGTTTTCTATATTATGGCTTTGCACATGTCCAGGGAGTTAGTCTGCATTCATTGGGTTTTTAATAAGTTAACCTCAGACAACCTGGTGCTATCTAACTGTGCCTTAAGAGGCCAATAGCTAGCTATACCTAATCTTCTGTGACAAGCAGATTCTGGTGGCAGCAACAAACACTTTGTTGCCTCCACTGTTAGTTGGCGGAAAACCACCCATTCCAGTCACAAGTGGTGGCAGCGGTGGGATTCCTTGTTGCGGCAAGTACAAGACAGGAGTCCCCGTACCTAGGAACTTCGACAGCAGTCAACTCGACCGGTTCGAACTTCCATCACAAACCAGTGCAACTGAGAAGTCACAAGAGCAAGCAGCAGCAACGCAGCGCAGTTCGACAGAAGTGACTAGAAGAACGGAAAGAGCAGGAGTCAACAGCAAGAGGCGGCTCCACTCGACCTGTAGCAAGGACATTGTCTCCCTACATCTTTTTGAGTTTTGTAGAGTTGTATCTCCTTGTAATTTTAATTTTTGTAAGTGTCATTATTCTTTTTTCTTGTTTTCGTATCACAGCCAAGTCCGTGGGACGAACCCAACCACTGTATGCAGGCATTGGCTAAGGAGGTGGCAGGAAGAAACTCAGTGACTGTGAACAAGACAAGAAGGCTCCCGAAAATACCAAAGACCAAAGACAAAGGCTATTACCCAACAAGACAAGCCAAGACTTGCACCAAGAATTCACCTCACCGTACCAGATCATACACAGCATCTGCAGCAGCGGAAGAGGAAGCTGGTGAGTGGAGTGTGGCGGCAGAAGAGTCCATAGGTGTTGATTGGGCATTAGGCAAAGGTGATAGAATGAGCGAAGGTGAGAGCCAGGGCAATAACACTATGACAGAAGCAAGTAGGGGAAGCTCAGACATGAACATGGCTCAGATGTTCATGGCAATGATGCAAGAGCAGCAGAGGCAGAGAGAAGAGGATAGGAGGAGAGAGGAAGAAAGAGAAGAGAGGAGGCTGCAGGAAATGAGGCAATTTGAGGAAGCCCGCATGAAGCAGGAGGCGGAGCGAGCCAGGGAACTGATAGAGCTAGAGAGAGCAAAGATGGAGGCTGACAGGGCCAGAGCAGAGATGGATAGGGAAAGTAGAAGGGAGAGACAACAGGCGGAGGAAACCCGCCGTGAGGAGTATGAGAAAGCCAGAGCAGAGGCTGACAGAGAGAGAAGGGAAGCTGAGGCAGCTCGCCGGGAAGTGGAGAAAAAGGAGAGACAGAAAGCAGAGGAGTTGAAAGAGAGACTGTTAGGATTGGGGGCGTACAAGGAAGGTGAAGACTTGTCCTCATTTCTCAATCAGTTTGAGTATGTTATGAGAGAGAGCGAGGTAGACAGGAAAGATTGGGGTGCTAAGTTACTGAACAGGTTAACACCTAAACTGAATGAAGGTGTTAGGCCCAGATTAGAAATGGGAGCAGAGTATGATGAGTTGAGGAGTTACTTGATGAACTCAGTGGGAGCTACGGTAGCAGCTTATGGTCATAGGCTATTTGCAGTTAACCTAGACAGTATAAGGAAGCTAGATTCCACTCATCTTGTAGATCATCTCACTAAGATTTGCACAGGCCTGTTCCAGGAAGCAAAAACTGTTGAGGAAGCCACTTTCACCTTAGTCAAGGCTTTACTCAGAGAGCATCTTCCTCAGAACGGGAAAGTGTTCCTGGAGACCACCGACACCAGTAGCATGGCTGAGTTGAGAAGGTCTGTGGATGCTTGGATGTCCACTAGGGCAATAGGGGACCTCACTAGAGTCCCAGGTTCTAGCAGCAACACTAGCAGCAAGACAGATAAGGTAGAGAAATCTCACAGAGATGCACATAAGTCAGGCAAGACTGATAGCAAGGAAAGAGACCATTGTACAGTGTGTGGCAGGAAGGGCCACAAGAGTGAGAACTGTTGGTATAGGCCTGGGAGTGGCACGCACAACTCCAGTGCGGCACCCAGACCACTAACTTGTTTTCTGTGTCATCGTGAAGGGCACAAGAGTACTGAGTGCCCAGACAAAGGCAAAGGCCCAGAAGCACTCAAAGGGGTTAAGAAAGAGCACAGCAGTGTAAGTGCTAGAAGGGCAGCAGTAACATGGTCACAAGGAAGGAGGAGTAATGTAGTTGAAGGAGAGTTGAATGGAGAAAGGTGTGACATACTGATTGACTGCGGAGCGGAAGTGGGAGTAGCTCCAGTCAGATGGGTTAAGAGGCAGGACTTTACTGGTGAGAAAGTATGGGCGAATGGTGCAAGAAAAGGATTGAAAGAGGTAGCCTGGGTTGAGTTTAAGTTCGGAGGGAAAGTGTTCAGGAGGAAGGCAATGGTAGATATGGACAGATGCCACCCACCAGAATGCTGGTTCCCACTCAATCTCAAGGATGCGCAGGAAGTAACTTACATTGCCGGACTGTTCCAGGAGCCAGAGATCCAAACTGCAAAAGTTAATCAGGTGACCACCAGGGGACAGGCCAAACAGGAAGCCAGTCTCAAGAATGATGAAGGTGTGGTGACAAAGCCACTAGACAAGGCCCCAGCAAGGAGGAG
>WLWD01002295.1_pt1 | contig 57458 bp, 39 predicted proteins | sample 6712731 | NCBI WGS metagenome assembly WLWD01 (sample SAMN12718690, study PRJNA576275) | sponge metagenome | isolation source: marine sponge | host: Mycale hentscheli | place: New Zealand: South Island, Marlborough, Capsize Point | collected 2014-11-01 | reverse complement strand
TTTTAATTTCACTGATATTATTACGAGTAAGTGACAAGTAGTACCCTTTAGACACTTGCTAACTAATGATAGGATTAGATGGAGGGGGGACAACCATACTGTCTTGTGAAACCACTGAAGATGACTCATGTCAAGTTTACATAGCAAACAACCAGTTTTCATTTTTGTCAGACTTAAATACTAGCAAACTCAAACAGGCACCTTGTACACACTATTTTGTCTCAAACTACTTACGAAACTAATGTACAGAATTATTAGACAGTCCTCCTCTCCCACATCACGAGAGTATTACTAGATTGGCATTACTTTTTTAAGGGGTGCAAAGCTTTTAACTTACTCTTGAAAGCTGAGAGAGATACTTTCATTTAACCGAACCGCCATAATGAAAAGTTAGTCTCATGTACCCAATCCCTTTACCAACCGCTAGTCGAGTGTATAGAGGTTCTAGGTTGGTAAAGGGTCTCGCCGTCCCCTCGCTTTATTATGTAGCTTTTTTTGCGTTGAGCTACCTACGGGGCTACTAGCTAAATCACCATCCCTTCCAAACGTGCCTGCAAGGAATACCACCACTCCTTAATGATTATCTCCTCTCTTTGCACTCACATCCTATCACAGGACGATGAATATGGACTTGATGTTATCGCTCAGCAACTCGAATCCAAGAATAGGGTGAGGACACATATCTTGGAAGAAAACTCAAAGGATGCCAAAGACCTCATGAAATTGCTATCTGCCAGCCAGAAGAGAGCAGTGAACCTAGCAAAGGAAAAAGGATCATAAACCTGGCTGACAGTGCTCCCACTAATGGAACATGGCTCCGCTCTACACAGGGGTGCATTTCACGACGCCCTCGCACTGCGCTATGGCTGGACACCCCTGGGAGACTACCAGCTAAATGTGCATGTGGGGCCATCTTCTCAGTTGAGCATGCCCTTTCATGCCCCAAAGGGGTGTTTCCATCCATAAGACACAACGAAATACGGAATTTGACAGCAACACTCTTAACTGAGGTGTGCAAGGATGTATGTATTGAGCCTGGCCTTCAGCCCGTGTTTTAAGAACTGAATGGTGCTACTGCTAACTCACAGCCAGGAGCAAGACTCGACATTGCAGCAAACGGTGTTTGGGGCGACAATCACGAAAGAACATATTTTGATGTAAGGGTATTCAACCCCTATGCCCCTTCCAACAAACATTCAGACATGCAAATGGTGTATAAAAAGCACGAACAAGCCAAGAAACGGGCATATGAGGAGAGAATTAGAGAAGTGGAACACGCCACATTCACACCAGTTGTACTCTCTACTACGGGTGGCATAGCAAAGGAAGCCAATATATTCTATAAAAAAATTAGCGTCCATGCTCGCCAATAAGTGGGAACACAGTTATAGCAGTACTCTTCAATGGTTACGATGCCGCCTATCCTTTTCTCTTCTACGGTCCTCTATCCAAGCCATTCGAGCCAGATCATCCATTGGACATGCTGTAAGAATACCAGCAGTAGACGGGTGACCTCAGAAGCACATCTAAACTGATTTAATTTCATTTGCTTTTTGACTGTAACTCAGTTTATATTATTTTGTATTGTATTGTATTGTATATATTTAATTAAAAAAAGAAAAAAGAAAAAAAAAAGCTAGATTACTGAACTCAGTTTTGGTAGCAACACCGTGACAGAACAGTGAGTAAAGCCTACACAAACCAAAAGCGGTTTACAGCTTGTTACCCAATGCACGGATGATCCTAGTGTCTTACAACTAATATATAGTTTGTTTCGAGTTCATATTCAAGGGTTGTACGCAACTGTGCTAATCAATTAATTGGGTAAAGGGGTTTACAACTGTTTCATCTTAAACGGCTTCTCAAAGTGGTTCGGTAAAGCGTCACCTTTTCAATTGCTATGGTAAGTTGATTTGTGCAAAGACAAATGCTGTTTTTACTTTCTTGAATCGCGTTGACACTTTTACCATATTATTAAGATGTAAGCTGCATAGCAGAAATACAATCTCAGGTTTTATTTAATTGTCTCCTCTTTTTTTTTTAAAGCCTAGACTATCCCTGGCAGATGAAACCAATGAGACTCTATATAATTTTAATAACTATTTAGAAATAACCACATATACATATTTAGCTGTGTTGTTCTCAAACTTAGCTACCAAGCAGGCCTTGAAATTCTTCATTAGAACTTTAAGCTCTTCAGCTTCCTCATTGTTAGTGCTGTGAATAAAACATTAAATTGAAATTAGTAAAGCTAGCCACTATGAATAATAGCTTGCACAATGATGCATAAAGTGTACTTTATAGAATCTTGCCCACTAAATTGTGAACCACATAAGACCAGCATAATGATATGCACATTAATTGTAAACATTCAATAATTATTTCCATCAACAAACTGGCCAAAGTTGTAGTCAGCCCACTAGCTAGTTCCTACCACTGTGTCAGTAGTTGAACACCTCTTAAAGTAGCAAGTCTACATGGGCGTACTGATACACTCCACAGAAGTGTAGTAAAGTCACTATAGCTTATAAGGGTGTCATGCTACACTCCACAGTGTTACCAAACACTTCAGAGTGTAGCACAACACCCCACAATACAGAAGTGTTCCACTACACCCCATTAAAGGTGTAGTGGAACACCCCATTTTTTACAGTGTACATAGTATAAGCTTAAGGATTAATTAATAATGTCAAAACATGAGAGAAGCCAGTGTATCAGCTAAATTATATTAAAATTTAAATAATATATTCATTACTGACATCATGCAATTAGATGATTGCTGTAGTCATTTTGTCCACTATCCTGCGATGTTCAACTCAATTTCTCCCCATTTTCCTAAGTTCTAAAAAGCCCAATGATTATGACCTTTTATAGTGCTACAGTTCGGGCTGATAAGAAAACTGAAGCTATGAGCTTGCCACCTACTTTCTGTGCATTCATAATGTCCTCATGCTTTTTGATCACATAGTAAAATCCACTTTCATCTCCTTCTCCCACACCTTGCATGTTGGCCTGCAGCTATTCATTGAACAACAACAACAAAATGTATATTATTGAAGTACTGTCGAACCCCGGTTATTGTCAAGTGCATGCAAATATGCTTGTTGGGAGTAGTCATTCATTTCTCCATATATCCAATTCTCCATTGTATGAGAAAATGAAGGTCATCTATGTGCCAGAGGGAATTAGATGATGATACATTGTACCTTCCTCTTACAACTGTTGTAGATGTTTGACTTACTCTTAATAACACTAACTCAGGAACCTTTTTTGAGAAACTGTTAGATATCCCCACAGGTGATCACTAAAACTAGTGTTTTCACAACTGCATCCAACTCCCAATCCTCCAAGAGATTGTTGGTTGCTTGAAACCATATAATTTTAATTTGGTGCCTCAATGTTGCCTTTGACTCCATCAAAATTTCGAAACACTCTCTCCATGCCAGTTTCATACCATATAGAAATCCAGCTATTATAGCTGCAGCACAGATTCATGGTAGGCCATCTAGACTTCAATCAGAATATGGAGGAGAAAATGTTGAAGTTGCTAGAGCGATGCTGCTATGCCAAGATACTGTTCAAATGAGTCGTAGTTATCACTAGTTTAAGCGTTCACTATCAGTGAATAAAGTGCTCAATGTGATGTAACACTTTTACTTGTGTGTCTGTCCCATGTAGTATAATTTGTTTTATGAAATAAAAGATAGTGGGTTGTTTAAACCCCTAAATGGCACACATTTATTCTTTCTTTCATTAATATACATGTTCCTCGACTAAATCTACAGTTACAGAAATTATACAATCATCTATTTCGTACAAAGGGAGGAATATCACTTCAACAATTATGGACCAGGAGAATTGTTTTTTATCCATGTATTAAATAGAAACAACATATAATCGAATGCTTTCAAGGAATGGCTCTGTAGTAATTCCAGCAATACAAAGTAAACTGACTCTAACTGAGCTCAACTTTCTAATGGAACATCATCACCCTACAGCACTTACAATGGAGTATATCATTCTGTATATTGTCTTGTGTCAACTTTGATTTTGAAGGAATATTCAATTGTTTCTATCAAAAACTATTGTGATTTTAGACAGATCAGAATGAACGGACTGGAGCTTGCTATTAATATTAGGGCATCCACTAGTACCAGCCAAATTAGGCTAGACATCCATCCAAATAATGCTGGCTAATATGCAGAGCATGCTACGGCAACAAACATCTGTACTTATTTCTGAGTATAGCTAAAAATAGTATTGTAGTGTCCCCTGCATATTAAACTTGTCATGTGAAAATAGCATTTACAACTACATGGTTTTACTGCACAGCTATATTGAAACCTGATTAGTTTGAGAAATGATTTAATGGTTAGCAAGCTAGTGTATAATAGTGCTAAGGGTTCATACACCTTTGAAGCTCTATGTATAAAGGAAGTGATGTGCCCTTACTTCCAACTGTTTATTTCATGCTACATGTCAGTTATGAGCATGATAAAGTCAATCTTAGTAAGTCTTTGCATATTGGTAATAGTTTTCGTTGAGTGCAGTAGTAACATATTATTTCCGGTGCCAGTTAAGGTGTGACTGACTATTGACATAGTTACTCCTCTATGCTATTCCCATACCAATTGTACAAACTAATAATATGAGGAACAAAGTAATCAACACACTATTTTGATGAAAAAGTTGAGCTTATTACTAACAATGACAATTAATATGCTATATAGCCACACATGTGAATACACAATCAAGTTTATACTATTACTATATTACTACTACTTCAATGATCATTCTATAAATGTCAATTCGTGAGTTAGTAAGTTGATGTATACCATTGTTAGTTCTTTTCCTCTTCTTTTCCACACACAGTATTGCCGCCATTACTAAATCCTTTCAAAACATACTCATGTTTCGGAGATGTTTCTGTAAATTGACTTTGAGTATAGGGAGATGGTGGATATGATAAAGTAGCATCTCTCCCATTAGCTGCAAGGTCTGATGTTTGGTAGCTAGGAGAACTTTGAATGACATTTCTTGTCCTTATTTGAGATGACTTTATTTTGGTGATTATTAGATAAATGACCACAGGACCACTACATATTACACACACACACAAAACCAGACCTACAGGCCCTACCAATATTATGATAACCCAATAATCACTGACTGCACTTATTGTTGCTGCTATTAAACCAGTAGTATTACCTAAAAATTGTAATAATAGTAATTTTAACAACTGTAGCATGGTCAATGATTCTTACTCACATGATATAATTTAATATGCCTAATTGAATATAATTTGTCATATATCTAGTTTAAACCATACAGAATAACCTTGTATTAATCTTATACTTCTTTTATTCCCAACTTGTACAAAAATTGTAATAAGTTGTTACAGTAAAAAAATAACTTACTATGTTAGCGCAAATTAAGTGACATATTGTAAACAATGTAAAGTAGCATTTATACCAGATATACTAGTGATGTGCTTGAGCACAAATGGCGAGCGAGCCTAAAGACTATACTATTTTTATATGAATGATTTTGACTTCTAACACTGAAACTACTGAAAATAAGGTCCAGTTTATACGGTAAAGGGAGTAACAACTCTCTGCAACTGCTCGAATTGAAGGAAAAAAACTTACCACCGCCACTAACTCGAATAGAAATGGAAGTCCCTTAAGTTTTCAAGTTTTAACTGCACCCGCAAAAGAATTGAAAACGGTAAACAATTCAATTTCTAGGGTGATATGGGTACTGATCGATAAACCAGAGGATTCTGTTTAGTGCAATTTGGGACGGGGTTGACCACATAACTAACACAAAAACTCGAGGGTCAAAGTACAAATGACATACATACGTCTATACATATATACAAATAAATAAACTATAACTAATACTGTCTCGCTCGCTACGCTCGCTGGCCAACTAACAGCATATTTTAAACATTCAGAATTTTTTTGAAAATTGTCACTGCTGTAGTGTTGTTTTGGTTGAATATTTACATTTTAGTTTTAGTTATAGTTTTTTGAAAAAACATTTCAAGATTAATTTTAGTTTTAGTTTCTCATTACAATTGTAGTTTTGTTTTTTCCAATGTACTAATTTCAATTCTAGTTTTTTAGTTTTAGTTTTCCAAATTTACTAGCTTCCATTTTAGTTTGTTTTGTTTTTTTGGTAAGGGAGGGGTTTAGGATAGATAGTCAATGATCAACCGCAGACTGCTGTCCTTGAGCAGTTTGCCTTAACCAAACAATTTACTCAGGTGCTACAAAGAAACGATTGCAGGTAAAGGGTTTGGCTTCCTGGGACTCCCATGGTCACCCGTCTTCTTTCAGGATGTCACTGAAATGGTTAGCTATATTTTTAGTTTTGATAAAAAAATAATTTTAGTTTAGTTTTTATTCATCAGCTCGATGACTTTTATTTTTATTTTTAGTTATTATCATCCTATGTGAAATTTAGTTCTGGTTAGTTTACTAAAATGTTTTAGGTGTAACTAAAATAAATTTTAGTTTTAGTTTTAGTTAACCAAAACAACACTATTCTGCTGGTGTGGAACACTTACGTGGAGTAGGATAATGTGAATAATCAGTTGGATATCCTGTAACAAATAAAAAAATATTCAAATTTGTTGGATAGTTGATATTTTATCATAGACATACTTGTTTCATATTGACAATAAATTTGCATTAGCTAACAACATGTGAGTTAGGAGTTTTTTTCATCTGAAGTGCTGCAATATAGATCAGTACTTTATTGACACTTTATTAAAGTTCGCACCTAATTAGCTACATCGACAATTTTAATAACTGGCACATTGTTTTATATACTTCTGGAACCTTTATTTCACTACATAAAGCACTCAAAATGGTGTTTTGAGTCTCATTAAAATGACAGATTTCTTGCAATTACATGGACATTATAACGCGTTAAAATCTGAGTTCAGTAATTAACTATTAGGGTATTGCAGGAAAATGGGGAGAAATTAAGTTGAACATCATAAGATAGTGGACAAAATGACTACAACAGTCATGTAATTGCATGATGTCTAATGAATATATTATTTAAATTATTAATATAATTTAGCTTAGGGTAGGCTCCACTAGGGTAAGGTAGCTGTAAAAACTCTGAAAACTGGTAAGTCAGGCTGGTTGCTATAACTACAAGGGTAATGAGCTTGCCTAGTATAGCCATGAGATAACACTGTGATAACATGAGTTATCACTGTGACGTACCTAAAGATAACATTGTGAAGATATCTAGCGTGGAATAAATAAATATATATAGCTATATATCGGTCAGGTACATGGTGATAACCCAATGTTGATGATTTCAGGACCATTTCTTTGATATTTTAGGACTCACCTGTGATTTTCAAAACTGAATCACTTAAGAAACCTGTTATCTAAACTGACAAAAATCTGCTTAACTGTCAAAACCTGCTATGATATCTATAAAACAAACCATAAAAGCAGAGATTGTCAAATACCTATCAAACTGCCAAAAACATGAGGAAATCTGTATAAAAACTTGTTAAATTGTCAATTTGCTGGCAAGCTCCTCATATTATAAACGTATAATTTTAAGGACATTCCAATAAAATTTTAATGCAAATATGGCAACTGTAGAGAATAAGTTGCAAGATATATGTAGTTAGCTATTGTATAACGTATACAATAATTGCTTCACACTAATAGCTACTAGTCATTGGAAGTTGAATGTTCTTTTGGAAACTGAAGGTGTTTTATTATACAGGAGAATTGTAATTCTGGTCAACATACCTCTAACAGCCACAATAATCAACATCAGAGTTACAGCAGTGAGAACCACCATTTTAGTTCACTTTTTTGTCAGCTGCGGCAATCCAGAATATTTGGCTTCTTATAGCAATCAATAATTTGAAATTTTCATATTAAAAATTGTACTTCTTACTCAGCCACTGCGGATGAAGCTTATTTATAACCCCGTGAAACCCCTCATTTATTTGTTCACACTTTCTGCTTAGTCTCTTCCGGTCTTAATCAGTATTTCTTTTCCAGTTATATTAATCACACTCAATTAGTTTTTAGAAATCTTTTAAGTTCAAAACCTTCAAGGGAATTAGCAGAGTAATAGTGTTTCTCCTGTGAGATTTGCAAGCTTTTATCTAAAGATATCAGTTCTAGATTTCATAAGGGTTTAGCTACTAGAATAGCGACTAGTTTACAGCATTCTGTACAAATATTTTGGCTTGATAGCCATACCTTATTTTTCTGCTCCCAACACTCTTCCAATAATTGCTCCTTACCTTGGGACTGTAACAGATCCCCTCAAAGATTTACTTAAATTGTATTTTACTTATATACTTCTGATACCCACTCAGCATTTCTATGGCTTAATTGTTTTGTAGTGTGGCTTAGTTTGTATGGAGCCAGCTAGGTGTAATGCACATTAGTTCTTTTGTGTTCATGGTGGTGTTTGTGCTCACAACCCTTTTCCCTGTTCCTGGTTTGAAATCTCTGACATGTGATCAATTTGTACATGTATTAGTTCTGTTTTCTAGATTTTTTGCTGCGGTTTTAGTTCATAAAGACTTTGTACATAATAAGTCAATACTCAAACTATATTCTTTTCAATATTTGTTGGTATAAATCATTTTAATCAACTTAATTTTGTGAAGGAATATAAAGTGTTAAATAAAACCACTAGTATTAAGTTGAGACCTCCATGGATGCTTAGTAGCCTAGCTAATATTCTGTTGTCCTACTTTAAACAATTCTTATAAATTCTTATTCCTGGACAAACAATGGAAATAATATTAAATAATTTTAAGTAGTAATTTCTGGCCATGCCAATACATCAATACTACTACTACTACAAATAGTCCTAACCTTTACAAAATAACACCTTCGTTGGTCTTTTTGAAGATCAAGGAGTAAGCACACCACACTGAAGCACACAGTGCTACTTTAATTTTCTGTTTGTGACTTCTAAAATTTAGTCTACATACTCAATTATGAAAATTTATTTGTGTTACGAAACTAAGTGAAAGGAGCAAATGTTTTAAAAATACAAACCAAGTGTCACTTTCGGCAGACTGACAGAAAGATTATACAACATCCCAGAGATGCTTGAATCTTTTTGGGATCGTTAGGATGACTCTATATAATAAGCTATATAGCATGGAAATGCAATTTTATTCAAGGAAAACTGAGGTATTCACGATTAATAGTGCAAGTGGGGGCCAGAAAAAAATTTCACCAAGTGATGAAACCAACAGATCAGTTGAGACACACAACACCAGCTCACTCTTAAGGGTGCGCTCACACTCTTTGAGTGTAACTCCTAACTACTACTGACCAGATCCTTTCCCCGCATGCGTTGGTAAAGGGTCTGGCCTGCCTGACTACTGCGTGTATGCCAAAACTATGAGTTTTTTTTTCTGAATTCTACTTTAGTTTTCTATTTACTCACCTTATCATGTGAACTATTGTAGATTATTTTTGTTAATTCCGTATTAAAATATTTCAGGGTTGACCCCTGCGGCCCTATGCCTTGTCAAAATTTGAACCATAGTAACCACTCCCTGCAACGGTTAGAATTGAAAGAAAAAAAAAAAGCAACAAAAACAAGTAGCATTATTTACGTTTGGTACAATACTAGTGACTCTAGTGGACAAAGAATTTTCAAGCAAATACAGTTTAGTAGGGCTTATAACTGTGACAGATTACGGGTAACGATCGCTAATTGCTATAAAATATTTTTCATAATGTGGTGGTACTTCTTTCATATCTAAAAATTATTGCTTATTAAAAGGATTACCTTCCATTCTTTTTAACTTCAATTTCACCCTACTCAAATACAAATTCTTTGTTGTGTACACCAAGTCACTGGTACAGAGCATGCAGTAGGTAGCAACATTTGTGTGGGAACAAACTAAGCTACCCAGTAGTAGGAATAGTTATCTTGGGGGGACACTGTAAGATAAAAATCAATATATCCAAGTCTAAGTGACTAAGAAGTATAAATAATTTCAAAATACCCTTACTTTCCTAGTGATAGAGGGTCTCCAGCAATTTTAGGAGCATTAAGTGATAATTCAGCGAAGCTGACTTACTAATGAGTCCGCGATATATATATATTTCAGCGAAGCGAGCGAGACACTTACAGGGGTCGCCCTTATTCGATCATGTCATGTTAATACTACTATTTCCAACTAAACCTTTAACTTCTTGGAACGTTGAGGAGTTAAAAGATTATCTTGGGGCCAATCACTTACCATTAACTGGAGTTAAATCAGATCTAGTTCAGAGAGTGAAAGAGTGCTTCTATACTATGTTTGTTCTTAAAGCAAAGTCCTTTCAATATTTCAAGGTCACTTCTAATTAACCAAAGCTTTCATCCCTTCCAGCTGGCTTATGGATTAGAGATAATTTTCGTACTGTCATAGAGGAAGATGCTATACAGGGAAAAGGTGGCTATAATAAAAATTATCGCACTGGTGTATGACTTTGCCAATGTGGACATTTGTATGATATAGAAATGTTACAAGCAGCAGATTTTATTCATGTTCGAGCTAAGAGCAGGCCAACTATGCGTAAAAATCCACCATATTACCTATTAGTAAACCTAAATGTTCAAACCAAGGTGCCAGAAGAAGGAAACTGTTATTGTCTTGTTGGTGCTAGTCAGAGCTGTGTCCACATAACTTTTTTTTTATATACTTGCTAGCACTAGTGTATGATGTGCTTGAACAAAACCTCCTGAGAGTAGCGAGAGTGTAGCAACATTTTCAAGAAATTTGGATTGGAAATGCTCTTAAAGAATGGCTGTTTTCCATATAATGGACATTTACCACTTATAGGGGACTTTTTAAGCAATCTTGTGGATGTTGGTTCAAACCCTACTTTAGTTGATTTCTTGGAAAAAAAGAAAATAGCGTCAATACACAGCCTGCCACAAGTGTATGATAGGCCTTAATCAATGATCACGAGATTATTAAAAGTCCCTTTGACATACTTGATATATCTCAGCAACTTGAGAACCAGCAGTAAATGATTTGGTTGATGCTTTGCATATCACAGAAGGCAGAACTTCTTATTCAAATAATGACAATTAGGCAAAACATGGAAAGAGGCCAGTTAGTGGCGCCTTACTGCAAGTAACTTGTCAGGGTGTGCAACAAGTATCTGGGATGCATGCAAGGATTCTTATGTTCTATATTCCAGTGCCTCATGGTCACTATACCTTTCTCCACTTAAAATTGAAAAAGAAAAGCTCTTTTTTAAGCAAACAAATATGTTGCCTTGATTTCACTATTCCCCACTGTGAATCGATCACTGCAATTAAGAAAACCAAAAAAACCCCAAGTGTAAACACTCCAGTAATTGTATTAATACCAACCAAGTATTTGATGGTTATGTGGCATTTATAGTCGATATAGGAAGATTTTTGAGTTGTTAAGTTACTTCAACATTGTATAAATATTTCTGTACCATCGATAATATGTAGGTAAGTTATAAGGTGGAGTTGTTGATCAGTTACAGTCTAATGCCACTGAATTAAATCAGATAATACCATCGCTAGCATAGGAATCCAGTAATTTATAATCCTCAACACACTAGATTGATTTACACAAAACTGCATGCCAGATCCCCTTGTGCATGATTTTGTCTTATTCTCATTAATACCACTAGTAATGCATGACTCAGCAGATGGCTTATACAAACGTCTCAACTTCATACCCTGCCTTGTCTTACTAATAGTTAATTACTTTACTTGGTCAGGTAATTTGTCAATGTAGTGCAAACTTAACATTACTCCAGATTTGGGGCAACCAGTAGAGTGAAGTTAGGAACACCTACATATTCTGGTACCAGTAATATCCTTTAGACATCTCCCTTTTCTATTGCAGCAGCCCCAAACACAACAGTGGCAACAAGAAGTGGCTCAGTTCAGGCAGCTGTGGCGACCATTCACCATTGACCTTGATGACCTCTACTGCTGACATCAGCATGCATATGGTCTATTTCACCATGACATTGCCATTAGTGCTGCATAAAGGTCAGGACAGGGTTACGATCACCAATCAGATTATTATTTCATTTTTTCGCTTAGGTGGTATTAATAGCTATTACACACTATTGTGTTTTAAGAAATGACTCAGCTATGGTATTAATAAAATAATGTCATAGCTGAGTAATTTTTTTAGTACCAAAAATGTTGTATATTCAAGGATGATATAGTAGATTATGCAAGACAACAAATAGCAGCTATGCAAGCATGTAGTAAGTGGTTTATTCTATTCTAGATGTCTTCACTGCTGCAGTTTGTACTGGGACTGGTAACTCACAGTATAAAGTTAGCTGTAGGACTCCCAATACCCCCAGCTAATATTTTAGCAGCTGCTCTAACCCTAGTTGAGTAGGCTACACTAGAGTAAGTTAGCTATAACAAACCAGGAAAAGTGGTACGCTAGGCTAGCTAGTTGCTATAACTACTAGGGTAACGAGCTTGCCCAATATAGCATCCATTGTGAGTTTTTTCAAAGTCACTTACCTAATGATAACATTGTGAAGATATCTAATATGGAATATAAATATTATATATATATATATTTAGTCACTAGCTCCAAAAATTTTCAATTACGCGGTAGGTTCTTGATTTTTCACAGACACTTAAACTCGCCGAAATCATTGGCGGGGTCCTTCCTGTTGGCATTTATTATCCTCTCCTGTGGCATTTAGAACCCTAGCTTGTGACATTTAGTACCCTAGCTCACTCCACCTTCTCTATTGTTTGGAATAGCTACTTGACATTTCTGACACATTTGTATAATATTCAAAATTTTAGGGATATAACAAAGAAATATTTTTATTTTTTAATACTGATATTAAAATAAAGTGATGAGTATCTACAACTGATTAAATAAGTTACAACAGCTAATGACATTCGAAATTCTGAGAACTGACTGTCCTTTAAAAAGTCAATGGACGGTCTCCCTTCAATCCTGATGTATCGTTGTATGCCAGCCACAAGATGAAGAAGTAAATTTGGAGGAAATTCCTCTCCGTTTTGTTTTCTTACTTGGGTAGATATTTCTTTCAGGGGTGTAACTTCCGAGGTAACTTCTTCTCCGTACTCAGTAGAAATGTGTGCACACCATTGTTGCCATACATTGACACAGTATTTTTTGTCAGCCATGGTCTCAGAAGGTATAGCACTAAGCTTGGCCTTCATAACCTTATCCTCGTTTTTCCTGGGAGCAAATGTTCTCTTTTGTCGCTTTGTTGGAGGCTCCAAGTTATAGCCGTGAACAGAATGTTCCGTGGTTGCTCTTGCTGAATAGCTGGGTCTACTTGACCAGTAACTAAGGTTTGTTCGCTATCAGACATTTCCTCGTTTAAAAGGTCCATAATTTCTGGTAATAAAAAGTCCAGGAATGAGTCCATAATTGTCTTCCATTAATCAAGTTAGCCTGAGAAGTGGTGGAACAGGCTGTATCACCTAGCCAGCTTCTTTTTTTTTAGTGACTAAATCAGTTAGACAGAGGCACCAAGGAAACTACCGGATTTAGGAAACGCCTCAGGCCCCTAGTAGCACCCTCGCTTCGCTCGGGATGCTACAGCTCAGGGCCTTCGGGATTCCTAAATCCGGTAGTTTCCTCGGTGCCTCTGTCTAACTTATATATATATAATGGTAGATGTCTTCACAATGTTTTTTTTAGCTAAGTTGTCTCATGAGATATTTCAAGTATCACATGTTGTGTTACACTGCTAAAATGGGGTGTTTGGATAACTTAATTTTGGTGCTAAATAGGAGGCGCTGCCTGGACACCCCAGTTTAAAGCCTAACATTGTCTCCATAGTTAGTCGCAACTAAATGATATTTGAAAGGAAGAAACTAAAGGATATAGGCTATTATTATTATAATATATAATATATAAGCTTACTTTGTAAAGTATGCATTGGTATAGAAGTTATAAGGGCTTAAAATGGGGTGTCCAGACAGCTCCTCATGGTAAATACCTTGTGCAGTGTTATTTAAGCACCCCATTTTAACAGTGCATTACCAAGCTAATTTCCTTAATTGGTAATTAATTGCAACTACCTAGAGTACTGGTTCCCCTGCTATTTTTCTCTACAAGAACTATTCAACCAGGTCAAAGCAGCTGTTACAATATCTGCTAACAGGGTGAGAGAACCCATTTGAACTAATGCTGCCAAAATTATAAGCTGTGTTACTATTTAATACAAGCTACTGCATTGAAGATATCTTGTATAGAATAAAACACTTATTACACTCATCAGAGGTGATATAGCAAAATATTTCTCTCTGAGGGTTTTTCAATCATGTTTGGCTCATGAAAACATATATTAGCCTACTCATGCAATCTTTTGCGAAACCACAGTCAGACTCATGATAATATAATATACAAGTTATGATAAATGATTAGATTCTTCTAAGCTGTACTAAGTAAATTATTTGATCATCATGATAAAAATGGTCGTTAATATCATTGATTCTACCTGATCTTAGAAGGGCTGACATAAAAATAACTATTTACAATACAGCAATTTACACACTTGAATAATAATACAACACTTGAATTTGAAATCTCAATTTCTTGAAAATCTATCATTAATAAAAGAATTAAAAACACCCTATTACACGTACATGTACATACAAAAATGAATTATTAATAAAAAAATATTAAATAATTAGTGTATTGTAATAAAATCTAATTAGCAAAAATAAAACAATGACAATACTATATTGATATCTTGAATATCTCACTAGATCACTTACCTAAAACACTGAAAATACCTACCATGGAATATAGACACAATGCACTTTATTGTAGACACATTGCACCTTATAACATTGTAGACATAATATTATACTTACCTAATCACATTGTATGCACATTACACTTTATTAAATTCAAGATTCCGCACATTGCAGATATATTGCACGTTATTGTAGACACATTGCACTATACAACAAACATCATTGAAGAAACATCACACTTTATCACATTGAAGAAACATTGCATGTGTGGGTTATAGCTATACCTACCCAGCAAACATGTTTGTCATTAGCTTGATTAGTCATGTCATACTTTGTACACTTTTATATTATTATTGAAGTAACAATTATTATTCCATTCTGCCCTGGCTATTTGCAAATAAACTCTATATCTTTTACTGTTTCATCTAGCTACAAAGTTACATAAGCCTCAGTAGTTTCACCGGCTATACTTAGTCAAAGTACAAACCTAACCTTAGCTTTGAGCAGAAAACTGTAAGTTGATCAGATTCAACATTAATAGTAGCTACCAACCTAGCCTTTGTCCCATCACAAAGGTTGTATAGTAATTATTGATGTGTAAGTAGCCAGTAATTTTACAATGTCGAACGGACAGTTCATTGATATCAGTAGATAAAATGTCTAGATTATCAGTGGAGATTCCTCATAGCTACGTTGTGGACCCAATTGACCCAAAGTTCATTATCTTGCAATATCTAAAGAAACAAATCTTTGGCAAAAAAAAGGAAAAAAAAGAAAAAAAATTTGTATCCATGAAATTGCAGACATTTTTTTATGATATGAAAATTCTATTGATTGCACTACTTGATGTTGAAAGATAAAAGCAGGGTAATTTTATATTTCTATCTACATTATTCTGATACCCTACAACACTCCTAGAACATTTTTCTAATGTGTAATACTTTAGGCAATATGGCTATAAAACTCCACATCCACAAATGGAAATATTTCTTTTACAATTTTCATTGGCAGCCTCTGTTTTTATGTTGCTGTTTTTTTTTTGTGTCACAAATGACCTTGGTTCATAAAGATGACCTGCTATAGTGAAACAACAATTATTTTGATGGTTTAACTTATAAATCTTTCCCTGTTGTTTTAAAGACATTCTAGTTTATGGGCAACGAAGCAATTACCCAGAGCAATTACCCAGACCAAATCTAGTCTCGTGGGGCCAGACCCTTTACCAGAAGCAAAGCGAGGAAATGGTCAGGTCAAGTGTATGTGTGTGGGGGCGAGGAAATGGTCAGGTCAAGTGTATGTGTGTGTGTGGGGGGGGGGGGGGGGGGGGGGGGGGGGCTGTACAGGACCCACGAATTCCTGGGGGGAAATACGAGGACACCAAATTACCACAAAACGCGAATTAGAACCGTTACACTTATTGCTCTGCTCTCACAGTTAGCTTCTATCTTGGAGAATGAAGCTGAAAAGAAGTTGGGAGTGAACCTTGGATGAAGTATTGGAGATCCATAGAGACAGTTACTTGTATCGGCTTTGCGATAGGACATTTTTGAAGATGTCACTCAGAACTTCGCCAGAAGATAGAAGAATTGGAATAATATTCTTCTATTCTTCGCCTGACCAGAAGATAAATCACTTCTGCATAAGCCACAACTCGCCATAGTTAAACAGAAACTGTGAGAGCAGAGCAATAAGCGAAATGGTTTTAATTTGCGCTTTGTGTTAATTTTGGTGTCCTGATTAACACCGTATTTCCCCCAGGAATTCGTGGGTCCTGTACAGCCCATCCACCCCCCCCCCCCCCCCTCACTTGACCAGACCCTTTCCTCGCTATGCGTTTGGTAAAGGGTCATATACAATATGAAATCAATCCACAGTTTTTCAGTTAGTTTGCTGCAGCTAGGTTTGTTTTGCTGTAGTAAGGGTGATTTAACTGACAGCAGGTTCATTTTATTCTAATTGATGTGGAGGTTATTTGCATGACTGCCACTGTGTCTATGTGGGATAACTATCTTCAAGTGCAGTGCATTACTTTGGTAAGTACTTCCAAGTTTCAATTGGTCTATATGTAAGAATTCAGGAAAGAAAAGTAATGTGGATATCAAGACCTCTAACTTTTTGCTGAAGTTAAGAATCAAAGACAGGTTCAATTGTGGTGGCCGTGTGGTGTGTGGTGGCCGTGTGGTGTAGTGGTTGTGTCCTGGGCTCAGGGCCCGCAGTCCTGAGTTCAAGCCAACTCAGGCAATTTTTCCATCTGATTTTCCATCTGCCTCCCACAAGCCCCACCAGTCCACCCAGCTGTGATTGGGTACCTGGCATTTCCTGGGTAGGAAGGCCTTAAGAATAACTGAGCTAGTTGGCCTCTCCTGTCTGTCTATCAGCAAAGTAATAATAAAAAAAAAAAAGTCTCAAGTCAACAGTTCCAGCCGGGCAGAAGCATTCGGTAGGCGAGCCAGTGAGCCAAGACAGACGTGGAAGCAGCATATTTTGTGACTCCAGTGTATCTGCAAGATAAGATGTCACAGATGGAGAGATGAATTTACCAGTGATTTCAAGCTGCAATTTGTTTGAGGTCAGCCCTCAAAATCATCAGTGTTGCCATTGACACACTGCCTGGCTATTGGTCTGATCTTACTTATTTATTCCACAGCTGCATGTGTCATCTCACCTGATACTCAACTCTGCCCCTTGGGGTTATCTTTTTTGTGTGAGTGTCTCCAGCTTGACATGCTCATAGCAGCAGCACATGGAGATAGGGTGGCTGGGGGCATGCCTTCTATCTTCACAATCAGCTACCTAAGAGTAGGTAGCTAACTCTTCTTCCAATCAGACATACACATGGTCATAACATGACTATGGGGTGTGGCCAGCCCATTAAAGGGTAAAAGTTTACTAAGAATAACTAGCTAAAGGAATGATGAGATGATAATTCTGGTTGCCAATAGGAATTTTCCCCCCACACTATATATAATATATAATTATGAGTTTATGATAATATCATTAGCACATTGGTATTTAACAAAATGCATGTATGACTATACTCAAGGCAGAACAACTACAGTCACTAATTATAGTTTCTTTTGCTACAAAAACTAATTCAGGACATAAATGTCTAATATTTCAGTCAGCCAAATTCCAGTCTTCTCAATAAGCAACATTGCCACCATAACCACCACCATAACCACCATAACCACCACCATAACCACCACCATAACCACCACTGGCTTGAATTCCCCCCTGCTGCTGGTGCTGTGGTTGTGCAGTATATGCAGCTGGAGTGTAGGGAGGGGCTGGGGCACCTACAACAGCTGCTGGAGCACCTACATAAGCTGCTGGAGGGTACTCCTGCTTTTGCTGCTGTGGTTGTGAGGAATATGCCGGTGCAGTGTAGGGAGGGGCTGGGGCACCTACATAGGCTGAAGTGCCTACATAAGCTGTTATATTACTCTCTTCAGCAGCAACCTCTGACATTTTGTAGTCTGGAAGATTTTCAGCAACATTTCTTGTCCTCACACCAGAAGTTTGTCTCTTGTAACACTTGAAATAAAGGACTCCTGAAATAATGGATATCCCGAAGCATATAAACAGGAACAGTAGTGGAATTCCTATATATACACCAGCAACAACACCAGCAACATCAGCAGAAGAACCTATGAAGAAATACAATAATACTGAATGAAGCAAAGGATAAAATTGAAATATTGCTATATACAACAAATTCTGAATAATAGTGTAAGCCGCCAATTATCGACCAGTACGTATTATCGTCCATTTTTAGCCTAATTATCGACGAGTATAATTTACGGGAACAAAACAGTATACGGCGGCATTATACGGTCATCTTTTTTGCAAACAGCTTGTAGTGCTGTTGTTATAGCTTTGTTTGCCAGCGGTGCCCTCATTTTGGTAAGAAAGTTAAGGATTAATCTTCCTACTAGCTAATACTTTGCTAATTGCAGGTCATGGCTCCCCTGCACTCCAAGAAGAAGGGTAAAAAAAAGTCTACCGCATCGCCGCTCTCCAGTTTCTTTAGTTCAGTCCACAAAAAGGCCATTTTCTAAAAGAAAGCAATGAACAAATGTTCAGATGGAAAATGCTATTATATCTGTATTGGATTCTACAGCTATTTCAATTAGTTCTGCTGCTAGAGATCATGGAATTCCTGTGACCACACTTAAGACAGGCTGTGAGGCAGAGTTCAGCATGGAACCAATCCAGGTCCAGTCCCCTACTTGAGCTGTTCTGAAGAAGCAGTTGGTGGATTACCTGTCCGAAGCAAATAAAGTCGGATATGGAAAAACCAGGCAACAGGTAAAATTGATTGCTGAGAAAGTTGCCATTGATAAGGGAGTGCTACGTAGTTCACGTATTAGTGATGGCTGGTAGCGACGTTTCTTACTACGTCATCTTAAACTTTCTCTTCGAAGTGGGGATTCTACAGGGTATGCTAGAATGAATGCAATGAATTAAAGCAACTTAAAAACATATTTTGATCTTTTAAATACAGTTCTGGAAGAAAATGATTTAAAATCACATCCTGAGCAAATTTATAATATGGACGAGTCTGGTCTCCCTTTAAATCTACGACCACCTAAAGTTGTTGCACTTCGGGGACAAATAAAAGTGTGTTACCAGTGTTCTAGGTCCAAAAGCCAAATACAGTTCTTGGATGTTGTAATGGAACTGGCCAAGTAATTCCTCCTGCAAAACAGCTAAACAACCTTTGGACTAGCGGTGAAGTAAGTGGGACTCGATACGGCTTAAGTGATAGTGGGTGGAAAGATCAAGGTTTATTTTTCGGGTGGCTTGAGGAACATTTTTTGGTTCATGCCGTGCCAGGCCGTCCATTATTACTTTTAGTGGATGGCCATAGTTCTCACTTTGATCCTAAGTCTATACACTTTGCTGGTGACTCACTAATTGGCAATGGATGATTACTTTCCAGCCACTTCGAGTATTCCTCATCTGGAAGATCGTACCCTTCCTCAAAGCGTCGTTTGAACAAATCTTCTTTCTCAGAGCTGAAATTACATCCACCTCCCACAAGTGACTCTGACTGATACTTTAGAGTGTCACTCAGTATTTTCTCATTACAATCCGTTTTTTTTTTTTCCTGCCTGATTTCAACTGCGCCGTCAGTTCCTGGACATCACTTTAAAAGGCGGTCTGGGTTAAACGGAATAATTAAAGCCTTTTCAAATCCACTACAAATATTTGCTCAAGCACGTTTTAAGTCAAGCCTGAGCAAACAGAGAAGAATAATTAAATTTAGTTATTGCTTTACCAGGCGTTGTCTGAATAAAATCATGACACACATTACCCCAATTTTTTTTCAGAGGGCCAAAAAAACTGACGTCAAGAGGCTGTGCTTCATGTGTGGTGTGGGGTGGAAGGCAAAACGTATAATAGCAGTATTCACTCATCTAGTGACAAAGAAAATATTAACACTAATTTAGACACACCTGATCCAGTTTCATGTGCCTCTCCTCTCTATTCTTCTATTGTTAGTCTGCAATCTACAGTGGCAAACTCAGCTAGTGTCTCCAGTCCGGCCAAACGGTTACCTCTAGCTTCAGTTACTAATCTTCTTCCAGGTGATACACCGAAATCATCAGCAAGGTTTAAGTCACCTTTGTGTAAGCATCTAGATGTTGTTCCTGGACCACTGAAAGAGGTGAAAACTGGCAAAGCTAGAGTGTTGACTAGTGCAGAGTGTGTGGAATGTTAGAAGCAATGAAGCGCAAGAAGGAACAGGAGTCACTTGAAAAGGAGGAGTGAAAGAACGTTTTTTTTCATAACATGCTTCAGGAACTGTATTCAACATAATAATTATGATTTGTTATTGTGTAATTTGTATCATTGATTAGCTATTTTTAAAAATCGGGTTGACCATCGATAATTGAACAATACAAAATGAATGAAAAATAATAAATTGGTATAGGTCGTTGATAAAAGAAAACGGAGACGACCCGATATAACCAACAGTAGCTACAACCCCTGTCCAATTGTACATGGAAATCAATAATGAAATTCTAGGGTAAGGATCGTAGTTCAGATGGAATACTTGGTTTAGTCGTCTTCTATTTGATAGATTCTGACCTTCTGAACCTCGTACTATAAAAAAATTTCGGGCGTACAGACAACTCAACGGTTAGTGTTTCAGCAGCCATATTTTTTTTTTAATGTAAAAAAAATTAAATACCTGTGCTATCATTTCGATTTTTTTAGAGGAAGTACTATGTCCGAGCAATGTATAACAAAAAAATATGGAAATGTTATATTGGATAATCGATTTTTTTTTAATATGGAGAACAGCCGGCCAAATTCAGAACGCAATATGGCATGTACGGTGAAGGAATATACTATATCAGTTATACAAAATGAAATTGTTCAAATACACTGAATTGTAAGCATAATTTGTAATAAGCAAAAAGAAAAGCACGAGAACTTGATTTTATTGTATGATACCAACACACAAATTGTGCCAAGCCATACCAGTGTTGAACAGAAACTACTACACAATTAGACTATGACTCACATGCATTGCTATTTGTTTATTACCAAAAGTAACAACTTACCACTAATAGTGCCCACACAATTAATTGCGACGTTATTGTTGGTAGAACAACTTGAAGTGACTGACTTTGAGCAAGAATCAAATCTGGTACTGTAACTGTAGCAATTGGCTATGATAGAGTATGTTGAATTGCTGCGAGAATACCTGTAATGTAATTGAAAAGTTAGTAAAAGCTAATAATTAGAATTAAATGTAAATGTAAAAGAACGATAAATTTTAGCTAGGGCATCCAGAAGACTGCTAATGTAAGCTTCTATTACATATATCTTAATAGGTATAATAACTGAGGTAGCTGGGCTAAACAGACAGAGAAAGCGAGAAAGATGGGGAGAGGAGATGTATAGCCACCATAGTGGTACTATTATTGATCCTTGCAAGTTGGACTTGCCCACTAAAGTGGTCACTTCACCTTTTATTTACTCAATGAGTGATCATCTGAGTGAGCTGCTTTGCCATTTGAATTACTTAACCTTTTTCTGTAACTTTAATAAAGGACGATGTTTCCCTTCTGTGAGCTCAGAATATCTAGATGATGATGATATAGAATACGTTGGAAGCAAAAGGTATGAAAGAAAATGTGATGAATGGTAAGTGAGAAGTATTAGTAAAGAAATTTCTAAGGTGGTAAGAGTGTAAGTGTGATGAGAAAGACTGGAATTGTACTATGTCCAAAAAGGTTCGTTAAAAATATTTTAAAAAAACATCCAATGTGGCAATGGCTGTATCTTTGATATAGTTCAATTAACTTTACCTAATTCATTTGACATTTCTCGCTAATCCGAACACCATTCTTGGGAATTATAATGATATTCATTGGAATTTTGCTGTGCATTAAATAGATATGAGATTAAGACTCCATTCAAAATGACTTATTTCAAATATCCGAACAACCCTCGGTCCTGAGGTGTTCGGATAACTGAGGGTCTACTGTACTTATGAAGTTTTAACTTCATTCACTTGCCCTAAATTGGAGTAAGTTTATTGCTCACCCTAAATTTCCTGCTCTTCCATAGCTCGAGGCACTTCCGTAGCCAAGACTTTTGCATGCTAAATCTGCTTCATGACTGTTGAAATTAGTACTGCAAAATGGCCTCCATGCATAGTAACCGCTGTAGTAGTAGTAGATTTCTAAACGACCTCCACTCGAAGAGGAGTAGTAGCTACTTGAATAGGAAGATGCCAACCTCAGACTACCAGTTGTTGTGGGTGCTATTAAAACAAAAAATTAAAACTGAAACACTCACTTACAAATCACATAATATGATTTAAACTAAAAATGATATGGTATATTAAATACAGAATATGTACATTATTGCCATGCTATAGTTCCATACTTTCAGAACTATATAGTTAGCTTACTAAAATACTTTGCAAAATGCGTAACCAAGTATATTACTAGTGAATTTCGCTGAAATGATGCGTTGATATGAATTATTTCTTATATTCACTATCACAACAAATATATATATATATAATGTATATATATTTTCACATACAGATCAAAGGTAAGCTCTCTCTTTTGTATTATGTGTGGGTATAATAGTGATTAAATCATTTATTTATCTATATTATATTTGATTCAGTATAATATGACTAACTAATTGCACACACAGTGGTATTCTACATCAGAAAACAGGCGCTGTAAATGAAAAACAAAACAAAAACAAAGAATAATAATTGAGTGAGATCAGTTAGGCTGAGCTTAATATGGTGATGACTACCACCTTGGACATTAAGGCATGTTGCTAAATTACTTTGTAATGGCCTAGCTAGAAAGAATACTTTGGAGTTAAAGAGCTATGTGTGAATGGAGGGCTGACTTCCAGGAAAAAGCTGGACACAGATATGTAAAATTGTGATAGCAAGATCAATTATCAAATTTGCAACAGTAGCACCAAAATCGGGATGGTGGGAGTGTATACCCTTGCATAAGCCAAGGCTTAAAAAGCTGCCACTATTTGTGGTGAACAAGTGTCAAGTTTTGGTATATGTGCATATTGGTATGATTTCAGCTGAGCTGTGTATTTGTGAATACTTACGTCATGTCCTGTGCATGTGCTATTTATATTAAAGTTGAGTTTGTGAGTATGTCACTGGTTTAGATGAAATGCGTTATAAGCCATTGCTCCAAACAACAACCTAGTTAACATATTAGCTACATTGCTGCCAACTTATTGAGAGCTCTGGCACAGCAAAATTCAACCCTAGTGACAGTGACTTAACTACAATCATAGTGGCTGGAGAGAGTCTGATGGTATGCTACACCAATATATCAACCACAACACAATGCCAACTGAACTGCAAAAAGGGATAATCCCGATAGAGTACAGAACGTACTGAAAAAAAAAAAAAAAAAAGACTGATCATGACATGAATTTGAGCTTACAAATTCTTAAAGTAATTATTCTGTCAACTGCCTTAGTGATAATAATTATAACTTAGTGATGTGCTTGAGCACAAATGGCAAGCGAGCCTAAATCTACACTATCGTTAAACGTTTGATTTAACTTTTGACAGTCAAGATACAAAAAAACGTCGAGTTTTTAAATTACGTATATATGGTAAAGGGATTCATTGCCGTAGTAACCACTCCCCGCAACTCTCTGAATTGAAAAAAATAAAACAACAAAAAACAAGTTACACTATTTTAACGTTTTCTTTGTGATATTAGTTGTAATGCACAATATTTCACACCACTGAACATACCTACACAAGACTTACCTTCGTAAGTAGTATAGTGGCCAATTAATTTTCAAGTAAATACTGTTGCGTAGGGCTTATAACTATGACAAATAGCGTATTAACTTACCACAGCCACTACCTCGAATAGTTATGGAAATCCAGTAAGTTATTTTGTGTTTTAACTGCACCCGTAAAAGAATTCAATGTGGTAAACAATTCAATTTCTAGGGTGATACGAGTAATGAGTGTTAAATCAGAAAAATCTGTTTAGTGAAATTTGGGACAGGATCGAAAGCCAAGCTAACATAAAAATACCCGAGGGTCAAAGTACAAAGTGACATAATACGTCTACACATATATATAAACTAGTGGTGTGCTTGAGCACAAATGGCGAGCGAGCCTACCTTGTTAGGTTACACAAAACTATTTACCACTGGTGTCACCTGTTTCTGCCTCCCTTGTTATGGAGAATTCTCTGTAAGATTCTGTCAAACTTAAAAAATATTCCTTGACAAGGTATAATTAGCTAATGGGTATGATTGATTAGTATTTATTATGCTTTCATCAATTTTACATCATTTATTTACTTATGTCAATTTTGTATTAAGTACATTTAAACAAACTAAACCACACCCAATATTGTAGGTGTGGCAATTGTGACTGCTTGATTGGCCACTTAAAATTGCTTTCTACACCCATATATTTACATAATATATTTTAGCTTAGTTCATGCAAAATAAGGTAAATAGTAGTTGACCATTAATATATTATACAGAATTACACTCTCACCTCAATTTCAGGAATAGTGATAACTTTTGTAGTATCCAATTTAAGCCATTCTGACTACCTCAATTACCAGTAACTGGTCAACAAGCTCACAGCTCTACCAAAAAAAAACATAGCCAGAGTTTATTTTAGCTAACTAATATAGAACTACATACTTACCTCAGCTTCTCCCAAGTAATGGTGGCTTCCTTGGTTTTAATATTTAGCCGCTCTGGCTAACAGTGGAACTTGACAACAAACGAGCGGCATTTAGCAGACCCAAAAAACGACGAGGTTTTTCAAATTATGTTTGGTAAAGGGTTTCAATGCCATAGTAACGGTTTGCAGTAACTTTTTGGGACTTGAAAAACAAGTGCTTTGAAGGAATTATCTCACAATTTAGAGTCTAAGTTTCAAGTAAGACTTGCTTAAAGCTGTAGTATCAGAAGAAAGTAGGGTCAAGCCTAAAAAGCCGTGTTTTTACGAAAAAAACCGGCACCCGCGCACGCGTTTAAAGGCATACATACATATATATGTGACAGGCTCTGGCAAAAGGGGGCACTTCATTCAAACCAAAAAAATTGAGTTTTTTATGCTAATAAAAAGCCACAATTTAGCTCAACTTATGTAGTGCTAAAATACTGGAGGGTAAAACCTTCGACGCGCAGAGAAACTGGCAGTTGAACTGGGCTGTATTCAGCAAAGCAATTGAACTAGAAATCGAGAAAACATAAATTGAATTTCCACTTCCGGTATAATTAATGTTTCCGTATACTTAACGGCGTATTCCGCATACGCAATTAAATCGTACAGCCTCTTTTTAACGGCGACTAACGAAGTTTGCGTAGAGTTCTTTTTAGCTTTCAGAGCGTCTCATAGCCTGTCTTGTCGGAATCCTTGGCTACTCTACTCCATGTAGTGGTAAACTTTCAACCAGAGGTAAGCTGTAGATTGCATGCACTATTCTCAAAGCTATGCCGTTTTTTTTTAGCTGCTTGTTTGAAACTCCGCCCATTCCCCGTTTATTGTACTTCGAGAACGAGAGAGAATAAAAAGTAGCTTGTCTTTCCACGGCACGCTTGGGGTCTTTTAAGTTGTTTGGGCATTTGAAATTTGGCGTCGACTTAGAGTAAGGGTCACTAAGACTAATTCTGCAAAAAACAAAAATAGGAGAAAGAAAAAAAATTCCGATTACTTAATTCTGGAGCCTATCTCAATTTTAATTTTTGCGTGAAGTGCCCCCTTTTCCCATAGACTGTCACATATACATATATATATAACATATACCCGATTTTGCATTGTCCACCCCTAATACTGTCTCTCTCGCTCCGCTCGTCAACAAACAAATATCCCTGATTTTCAATTGTGTTACCCCTGAGAGTGTCTCGCTCACTCCGCTCGCTCACCAACAGGGCTCCTAATAAGAGACCAAACTTTGTCTGACATGATGTCCTTCCAATTTTGATTATGATCAGACAGTTTCTATTTTGGTCAGACATGCATTTTGTAGTGAGGGTATAGTCCATGATTTTATAATAATAAGAGTTGACTACAGTTTCATAATATGCTTTTTATTTACTATTTATATACATGTATCTGTATATTTACTTTGGTGAAGATGTAATGGAAGTATCAGACTGTAACTCATAGGACTATTATTTATCATTGACTATTATCTATCATTAACTAAAGTTTATTCAAATTTAAATACGAGTTCAGGAATATTATTTTGAAGTAATACATACGAAAAGATAAATAGACATTTGATGTATCTCAATTCTGAAAAAAAAAATGAAACAGATTGCTAACAGATTTTAGTCAGTCAGCTACGAAGTTTTCCCATTGATCAGTGATGAGCTCTTGTTCTGAAGTATCAGACTCTGATTCTGACTGTTGGATCTTGGTGGGAGGCTTACGGTGATCACCAACACTCCTTTGTCACTTGTCCTTCCACCATAATTGTATGGCTTTCTCTGCATCCCACTCACAAAGAGGAGGCCCATCAATAACAATCCTTAACAAATCATCAAGGTGATCTTCACTAAGAGAGCAGCGTTTCTCTGACTTTATAAGCTTCAGTGAAGAGAACATGCACTCAACATGTCCATTAGCTAATGGCAGCTAGAAAAGAAGCTCGATTAGTCCCAATACATTTGACCACTTGCTGGAACACGATGCATTAAACAGTTTCCACCAAATAACTCTATTTGGTTCTTGAACAATGTTCAAATAAAGTCTGGCATACTCTAACATATCTCTCCACTCTTCCTGCATTACCGCAATACACAGACCTGCCTTTTCCAAAGGAATTCTAAATCTGTCACAAAGATTACCAAGAGCAACATCACCCAAACTGTCTGAGTTGCCAATAGAATTAAGGCATCAGTAAGAAGGTCAGGATGCTGTATTTTTATACGGCTTTTCAGGCAAGATAGTACAGACTCAATGATTTGATCTTTGTGAGTGGTAATAAAAGTTATGCCTTGCTCAAAATTAGCAAGTGGAGCTCCTAGATATGTAGTTTCACCCTGAGCTTTTTGTATACGAGACTTTACTTTCTTTACAGAGGGAAGATCATCTAAACTAGACAATTTCAACTGTGAAACAGACTTATTAGTTTTAATTATTGCCTCGATGGCATCGACTATATTTAATTCTTCATCTTGTAAACACTTACTTAAGATAGAATATGGCTTCAGTACATCATAAAAAAGCACAGCCAAACAAACTTTTGCTGTCCTGCCATTTAGTAACATAACCATTTATTTTCTGCTTATCAACAGACTTAACTGTTGGATCTTCAGTCAGTGAAATTAAGTGACCAAGATATGCTCCAAATTTGTCTATTACTCTACCTAAGGCAGCCACTTTATGACTCACAAATCTAGTTCCAGATGCACGAATAGGTCGAATTCCCTTACCACGCACACAGATTTTGCAACTCATGCTGGATACAAATTCACGGTTGGCTGTTTGATAGCTTAGCCAAGTGGTAGTCCCAAGTCCTTTATCATTTTCCCGTATCCACTTTTCCATAGTGTTAACAGATAGCGCTCGCTTCTTCGCCGATGGTGTTCGAGAGTCGCGTGACGTACTGCTGCTGGAACTGCAGCTAGGTGCAGTAGATTTCGAGAGAGGAGCAGGAACAAACCGTTTCATTTTACTATTCTAAATGACGCGCAGTTTGTTGACTTCCAAGTTTCATGGTTTTATGGGCGCGCGCAGGACGGACGTATAATCCGACTAATCTTTCAAACGGGCGGAAAATTGCAATTTTGATCGGAAATTGTCCGTTGACCGACTGTAATCAGCAGCCCTGCACCAATAATAGTAATAACATAATAATAATAATAATAGTAATAAAATAATAATAAAATAACAACAATAATAATAATAATAATAAAATTAATAATAACAATAATAAAAAAAAATTATTAAAATAATTATTGCTACTATTATTTTAACTATTATTATTATTACTATTGTTATTATTACCAACATTATTTTGTTGTTGTTGTTATTGATATTATTGCTGTTACTATTGATGATATTGCTACAGTAAGTAATAATATTGATACTGAATTGCTTACACTTCTACTTGCTGTATCATACTGCCACCAAACAATTATTTTGCCAATTTTTACTAAAGCATTCCATCATATGGATGGCATAGCTAAACAGAGTATATTAGCCTTGGTTTGGGGGTTGGGGGTGGAAAGCTTCAAATCTTTGACCACTAATCATTGACCTCTACACTCAACAGCTGTTCCCTGAGGTGTTTTAAAAAAGACAATAATTTTAGCTAACAAATATGAAATTACGTACTTACCTTAGCTTCCACCAGCTTTGTTAGAAGCAATTCTGACTACCAGTGGCTCTTGACAACCAACAAAAAGCTCTTAGCAGCTCTAAAAACGGCAATTTTCAATGCCACAGTAACCGGTCACAGCAACTTTTGTGACTCTTAAAACAAGAGTTTCGCAGGTAATAGCTTACAGTTTGGAGCCTAAGTTAATGTAAGCTTCCTTAGTGCTCTAGTATCAGAAGAAATTGGAGTCGAGCCTAACAAGCCACCCGCACGAATTTAAGGTGCATACGTACTATTCATATTATATATATAACATACACGATTTTGCATTATCCATCCCAGGGGCGGCTCCGCCAATTTTGAAGTAGTCAGGCCAGGAAGTGGGTGTGGCTTAAATACAGGAAGCGGAAGTGGTTAATGCAGTCATTGACTCGATCATATGTATCAGCTACTAAAATTAAAATACAATGTGCTTTTCCTTGATGGCCTTACAGCAAAGGTGGCAAAAGACGCAGTCTTTAGCTTCATTATAGTGCAACCAGGACCAAGAATGGAACCAGCTCGCCTGAAATGATCGCTTCCTTTTGCCAAAATCTCTCTTAGGAAAAGAGAATGATGCCGGTTGATGTGGAGTTTCAGGCAAAGACTCTTCAGAAGGTAAAGAAGCCATAAAATCCAGAGAGCGAGAGGCACAGACCAGAGGTCAGACCACGCGGTCACAAAACTTACCTATGCGCCACACCCACTAAAGCTATGAGGGGAAATTAGCCACACCCACTCTTTAAGTTTTGTACTCAAAAGTGGTCGGGCCCTGGCCCGAGTGGCCCGACCGTCGACGCCGCCCCTGCATCCGTAATACTGTAGATAAAATATGCACTATTGGGCACTAACATACAAAGTTTAAAACAATGGTAGAGGAGTGTCTGCTGCATTCATGATCACTTGTTCGCTTACTTAAACTACCACACAAACTCTGCCACAGCTGTATACGAAATTAAATCCATATAAGAAACTGGTTTTAATAACAGCTATCCAATTGTCTTATTATACTACACCAACTAACACATAGTACTATATCTACTTTCCCTTTGTGTAACTTCTTAGCATACAGCAAAAACTACAACATGAGTAAATGACATTCATTCGAGGGATTATTTTTATTGCACTTTCTGAAGGATCTTGGTAAGTTTAGCCTCAAACCAAATATCACAACTTGTGGCCTAGCAGTATTGGAGTAGAGGCCATTTAAAGAATACAGTAAGTTGTGGGTGGGGCTTAATGGTTAAGCAGGTCAAGCAACCTCACTTCACCAAAGTAATCTGCACCACGTTGGTTTAGAGGCGAGTGTTGGTTTAGGGGCTGGTGTTGGTCATTATGGTTTGCAGAAATGTGGCTTTTAGGCTGTAGCAGCACCCACAAGGATGATGTAAGCCTATTCTTATTCCCTAGGGATCCTATCAAGAAGAGAAAGTGGGCAAATACAATGAGGACTGGAGACTGTGAACAGTTGTAGAAAGTGGAGAAAGTATTCCACTATAGCTACACTCCCACCGCACCACTCAGCAATGACTTCAACAAGTCAGACAAGCAGGAGGCAGTCACTCTACACCAGAGTTGATTTTCAAAATTTGATGCATTGACAGTGGCAGAGATACTGGGGGGGCAGGGGGGCGATCGCCCCCCCACTCTTTCATTAGAGAGGGCACAGCCCCCCCACTTGTACACTACAAAGAGCAGAGGCCCTATTTTATATTAGGAGAGTGATAGCCACCCCTATCCCTAAACATTTTTCAAAAGTTGAGGCCATACTCTTATGTAACTGACTATCTCACCTTTGTTATCACCTTTCATATCCACTGACTAAGTAACTAGTACCTCTGTGGTTAATTAATCAATGCAGCTGCTCTTTGAAGGGAGAGAACTAGCTAGTAATGGCAAAGAAACAAACAAGTTTGCTGAGTTTCTGGTCAAGCACACTATAATTCGTATATTTTCAGCTGGTACTCCTGATTCATTGTCATTTTTATAAACTTTTTTGTTCTTTATTTTTGTCACGATCCAATTACTTTTATTAGGCTCATAATTTTTTTGCATCTTCAAAACGCAGTTTTGATTTCCTAAGCAATTTCTTTATTATGCCCCAGTTATTTTCTGCCCCCCCACTTTTGAAGTGGTGTTTCTGCCACTGTGTATTAATACTAATTTTATCATGCACTATTGGACAATTAAATCCAGTAACATTTTCTGATGGAAATTCATCCCGAATCTTTATAACTGTACAGCCAGGAAGAACACTCAAATGTCCTCCTAACCACCCACAACACTATCTTGTAAATTTCCGGTATGCAGTATAGCGGTACTTTCCAAAGAAGAAATAATTTGTTATTTTTAAGAACTCTACATTACTGGTATTTACTCATGTAGTGTTGCTGGAATGTACGGACCATGTTCTTGACGATACTTGTAATATGCATCTTGAATAACCCATGCATTCAGACAAACAGTTTGAAGACCAGGATGGTTGGTGATACAACTAATACTGCAGTTTCTCTAATGAATCTACTTTGCCTACTATTGCAGAAATTTCTCTGCAACACATGAACTCTACGCCTGTTGACATAATTGAACCGTGGTCACTTACACACAAACATAAATCAGTACGGTACAACAATCTACCGTACCTTACCATGATAAATCGAAGAGCCTCTCTTCACCATCATGACTCGTGATGAGTATGATGAAATGGGAAGTGACACTGACTCAGACAGTGGAAATGATTTGGAGAGTGGGACAGATTGTTTACCAGAGACACTAACATCATTGCCTCGGAAAATGATTTCCAATTCTGAGAGCCTTTCTGATGGTCACTGATAGAGTCACTTTGGTGGCTTCCTCCAGTATAGTTGACATACCTCTAAACCAATGTGGTGCAGGTAACTCCCATGCAAGGTGCAAGTAAAATTTGTTCCATGACCTACTTAACCATTAAGCCCAGCCCACGATTTTCTGTTTTCTTAATTAAAGTGGCTATAACTCCAACACATCTGGGCCACAAGTTGTGAAATTTGGTTTGAGGATTAAGGGTGCTGGTACACTTTTTGAGCATGAAAAACCTGCCAAATAGGCCACAGTTGCTAGGGTGTGTTAAACTTACTTCTGCTCCCCCCCCCCCCCCCCCCCCCCCGAGTTATTTTATTTATGCAGGCCAGCAAGTACTGCTAGGAGAAAGCACCTACTAAGAATGAAGACTGGAAGTCGACTGCATCTCAAGAAATACTATGTCACCATTTTGGACTTCACGGGAGTTCTGCATAGCTATCACCGTAGTTTAGAAGCCAATGTTTTGTATATCATTTTCTTACCTTTGTGTGTATGCCATAACGTTGAATTTTGTTGAATTTTATTTCACTATTCTATTTACTCACCTTACCATGTGAACTATTGTCGATTATTTCTCTAAAATTCCGTATATGAAAAATATCTCAATGTTATAGGATCGACTCCTTGTGGCCCTAAACCCTGGCAAAATTTGAAACATAGCCGTTAGTCCATTCCTGAGCAGAAGATTCTGGATCCATTACTTTAGAGTGCGAGGATTTTTTTACTGTAAGTTGACTTTGCCCTGCCCTATCAGTACGCGCGTAGTGGAGAGTGAAGCACAGCTACATTTTACGGGCACTAATTTGAGCACAGCTACATTTTACGGGCACTAATTTGTTACAGAGCGGGGAGTGACTTTAATGCGTGACTATTCAGTTGGAGTGCGCTACTAAAGGCGCCCAGGCGTTGCTATGTGCCAGCACCCTTAAGCTTACTAAGATCTTTCAGAAAATGCAATAAAAATTATTTCTCAAATGAATGTCACTTACCCTTTAATAGCTCATATGATTAAGATGTGACGTAAGGGTCTTTCATACCTACAAAAGCTACCTATGCAGAATTGATAGCTTCGTGTTTTCTAAAAAATCAGCCCGAAATTTAAAAAAGTAGCACAATTTGTTGTTTTGAGTAAGTTCATAGATACCGGTACCTAAATCAATGGTTAGTTGTCAGTAATCTCCAAAGCCAGAGCATAACAAAACAGACAAATAAACAAACAAGCGAAACAACAACTGTAACCATCTTGTGTATGCATGTTGAAGGTTATTACATATATGTACATATAAATGTGACCGTCTACAGGAAAACCGGGCACAACGCGGCGTGCGTAAATATCTAGAAAAGATCGATCGATTTCTTAAAAATGTATTGTTTCAAGCCGACGGAAGGGAACGGTTAGGTCTATTATAATGGGAACGACTTAAGCTACGACGATAAAACTTGGAGAGCTCAATATCTGGACGCCGACAACTCTGTAAGTGCAAAAAAATTTTTTTCGAAGGGTGCCGCGTTGTGCCCGGTTTTCCTGTAGACGGTCACATATACATGATCAAAATATCAACACCAGAAGAGGAGAATGACTCAAGTCCTCATTAGTTAACTCACATGTTGAGGTTGATGGGTTGTTACCTACAAGTACATTGTAAATCAAACAAAAAAAATTCATTAATTAAGGACCACATGTAACTATGATTTAAATCTAGTCTGATTAACTCGTTCAAATATTTTGTTATGCATGGATAGAAACTTTTTTGAGTATTTTTGGCAGTTTTTAACTTGAGCATCACTATGACGCAAAATTAAATAATAAATGGTTTATGGCTAATTGAAACAGCTTATTTAATCAATGAAGTTGTAACTTCATATTGGCCTACAAGAAACAGTAAACTTGCAAGCATGCGGAAAGTAAATTTGGAAAAAAATCATCTTTGGTCTCTATAGTTACATCTTGTCTAACTTTCTATTGGGGGACAGCATCAGAGTGATATTGTGAGAGCCCATCAACACTACTATAGAAGCCACACATATTCTGAAGTCAGTATCATAACAGAAAAATCCCTTTTATCTTATCTTCAATATTAGCTTCATCGGTGTAACTCTAGTTAGTAAACATAATTAAGAAAAAACGTACAACTTAGCACAATGTCTTCACTGTGAGTGCAGTCATGCACTCCCACTGCACTGGTACAACTCCTCAGGTCTGTGCTGGAGGAGCTGCATTGGTTCAGACTGTCCAGCCAAATAGGACCACTGATATATGAAGAATACCTAAGATAAAACAATTATAATTCATTTGGTAGTACATTATAATTGGAAATAATTGTGCTATACCTGAATTTTCCCTCATTAACATACTCATAGAAAAAATAAAACAAAAGAAGTGGCTAGGTATATTTAAACAATATGTTAACATTACATTTTTACTTTAGCTTATGAAAGAATACAAGTATTTACAATCGCTAACAACAAACTTATCTCAAACACAGATTTTACTATTAACCAAGCTAACAAGAGAAGGTCATAAAACTTTTTTTTTAGCGGGTACCTGGAGGCTATTGCAAATTATCACATCTACTTTTCTGCCAGGTGGTATTGTCCGCAATCCAGTTAGAAAATTAATGTGCAGTTGTGGAGGCCAAGGTTAGTGCTGTGTGCCAAAACTTGAGCCAACTTGCTAGTCAAAGCAAGTCAGATTAAAGGAGTTATTTTTTCCAATCCTCACAACACTTTAATGGGTAGTACCAAGGCTTTGCTGTAGCTTGCTGATATAGCTATGGAAGAGTTTCTAGCTAGAAAACAACATAGAACTTTTTTTAATTTTTATTAACCCTCAGCGTACATGCGCGAGAGGGTTACGGTATTCGGTCATTCCATTACACAACAAATAGCAAATCTTGAAGATGGCAGCAACAAGCATCAAAATGCTGCACTGGACATTTTAAGTCCCTTTAATGTGCCAGCATTTTTTTGTTTTCAGACTTATTTTTTCAGAAAAAGCTAAGTTATTTTAGTCTGTACTGTAGACCTCTTCTAACCTCTCCTGATTAGATTTCGAGTTGAAAGAGTAAGAATCATCCATCCCGAGCAGCGTAATAACATCTTCAGCCTATACAGTTATTTACCACCATTTTAGAAAATGACTTGGCGGAACATACTCGGGTGTAAAGGCACTGGCTTTTCTGTTGGTTTCAGGGCCTCTCTTGAACTTGACACTATTTTTTTGCTGCTATTACAGTTCTCTGTGAATCCACCAGTCTGTCAATGAAGTCATTCAGCTCAAGGTAACTTTACATATATTTTGTTGAGGAACCACTTGTAGTAAAACATTCTAAGACAAAAATTGTATTAAAAACAACAACAAAAAAACGAAGAAGTCGGTTGGGTGTAATGACGCATGAAAGGAAAGGTTAGGCTAGTTTGCACAATGAAATTCATAATTTTTATGACACCAACTGTATAAAGAGTCAATTAATTTACTTGTGACAAAAAAATAAACTTTTTTTTGCACATCACTATAAAATATGTGTAGATAAGATACTTACCCAAATACATCTTCAGCACTATAATAACTCCTATATCCGGTGAAACCCAACTGACGACAAGCTATTCCTGCCTCCAGGCTACCAAAGTTATCATCACAGACTGTCCCCCAAGTGTTGTTGATATATATCTGTAGACGTCCTGAAGAACCTCCAGTATAACCAGAACTAAACAGCATTCTGAGAGAACTCCCTGTAATTAGGAAATAGCAAGATAACTAATAATAAACAGTAAATACTAAGACAGGCAAAAACTTGAATTTCCTGTAGTCACATATTTAGGACATTTCATGCTTTTCACCACCTTTCCTGTACAGGATAGGGCTAAATGTCCAGCACTATAGGACATTTAGGCCCTATCCGCTACAGGCAAGGTGGTGAAAGCAGGAAATGTACTAAATACGTTACTACTGGAAATTCAAGTTTTTATCCTGTGAATTTCTTCCACACACTCACAATACTTGTCAGATATAGAGGATTTCATCCGGTCAGTTACCCCACTATGAACAACTTACTAGTGTTAGTGCACTCTAGACCAACGTCATAATAGTGAGAGATATAACTACTTCTTGAGTATGTACAGGAATCAAAAGAAGAGGCAGTTGAAGAGCATGCCATATTGGTGATAGCGTAAGTTGTAGCAGCTTGACCATATCTGCAGTAATAGCAACAAGAAGAATATTACCAATCACCACATGAATTACAACAGAGAGCTGTAAAAAAATAAACTAAAAAATGGCAAGCTAGCAAAATGAGCTAATATTAGGGAGTACAAAGTTCAAGCTAATAGGATATGACATTATATAACTGATAAATACACATAAGGGTTTTGGCCCTCATATTCTAGCCCAATAGCGGTTAAAGGACAGGCAATACTCTGTTTGCATTAGCTATCTAGTATGCTATATTGTTACAACTGCTCCAGTAAGAAACAAAAAAAAAAAAAAGAACTTCGGCATAATAAATTACACATGAACATATTGAATACATTTGGTTAGAGAGATTTCAATGGTCATGTTGATTAAATGGCATAGTTTTACAATGTGACTAAATTATGCTGGAATCTTTATCCATCGACCAGTAATCAATGTATGTATCACAACGGCAGGCCGATATTTTATATCCCTGGTCGATAATCTGAGCCAGACTTACTTAGCTTTACCTAGTGTGCTACAAATACCAATACAAAAGAGAAGTAATATAAGGCTATCTAGTATAAAAATTCTTTTTATTTGTCACAACAAAAAAATGTTTAAGGCTCTTAGCTAATGATTCATGTTTAGCGCCGCAAGCTTGGACCAATTATTTTGGACTTACACGAGCATAGCTATATGACAATAGACAATACAGAGCTAATTATCCAAGGAGTGGGCTAGCATTAGGGTAGACCTAAAATATTGAATTGTTTTTGTTTCTTCTTTAACAGCATCTGGTCATGGCAACCTACAAGTATCCGCTAAAAGACAGCACTATTTGTATTCATAAACTACACTTTGACTGGCGTGCAGTGAAATGACTAATACATTTTGGCTACAGAATAATGCTAAAATTAAACTTGCGCTTTAAGAAAACTAGAGATGATAAACTGTAAAATTTAAACTCTCTATTGCTTAAAACGAGTATTTGCAAATCAAACTGATAATTAAAGTTGCAACAGCTAAATATAATACTATGTATATATTATGTACATATTCACTTAAATGTGGAAATCATTCAGATATTTACATTTTAGCCTTCAAATTCAACTATTTACTTTTAGGCCTGATAATTCCTGCTCTTCGTTCTAGTAAAAAAAAGTAATGTAAAAGCAACAGAATAAATTCCACATGTATAATAGTAATATACATTATATTTGAGCGGTAGTGTCCAAATGTAGAGGAATATTTAAGCTTATAAAAGGAAGTACTGTAGTTGAATTGTAAAATCTAATATATAACTGAATGAATTCCACATTTTGTTTTCAAATCATAGCTTTCAGTTCTAAAGTTTATTTTGAAAGGATTCATACAAAAGATCAATATTAAAATAAAATATTGTCTCTAACAAAAGAGTCTAAATAAAAATAAACAAAAATTCTAAACTAACCCTAAAGTGCCAACTCTGGCATATCTTGAGGCATAAGTATATCCCAGTGACTTGCATGCCAGATCTGCTGCATGCATGTCAAACCCAGTAATGGTGAATGGAATCCATTCATATGAGTAGTATATCTCAAGACGTCCAGCCGAAGTGTAAGATGGACCTGAATAATATCTAAGCCTTAGTTGAACACTCTCTACATCTGTAAACACCACAGAAAATATTACTCTAAAAAACAGAAATAGCAATTAGTATACAGTAGCACAGTGCTGCACAGCCCCAGTGATTCCCCAACCTTACAATTTTTTCACAACATTAACAGTTTTGTAGCTAGCTTGCTTCCTATCTCCTGTTTATTTCCACTTTTTACTTCAGCACAGATAAAATAGTGGCTGAGCAAGCAATTTGTCACCTCCATACCATACTAAGTACTGGTGTGCTTGAGCACAATTGGCGAGTGAGCCCTTCAGCATAAGTAATTTAAATAATGAGATAAAATACTTTTAAAATTTCCTTAGACTTGATTAAAGTTGACTTTAGTATTACAAGGGTGTATGCAAAATAATTGTTCAGAACACAAAATGGCTACATTTATTTAGTAACCTAAAGTTTATGCTGTTGCACCTATTATATTCAGTTCACTGATTTCTAAAGTTTTCACCAACAACTTATTGTAACTATCTGAAAGCGAAAGAAAAAATATGTGTGGTCAAAACAAGTAGTGATGTGGACTTTCAATGCTGATGCAATCTGTATAATACAAGATTTATGTGTAATGACCTCTCTGTTGTCTAATTGCTCTGGCATCTAACAGGAATGACTTATCGGGCGAGCCACTCACAAATGAGTCCCAAGTGACATTTTAATGGTGTGTGTATATATATTATATATATGGCCAAAGTTCAAAGAGATCATGTGTGTCACTCCCGAAGGCTCTTTAAAACTTTAACATTAGAGCAGGCACAAGATTTGAAGCAGAGGTTAGGATCAAAATGGTATGATAATTACTTCTTACTTCGAAAAGATTCTTTTTTTTATTTCTTTTTTTCCTAGTCAAAAAAGGTACAGCAAGTGGATATTATATTTTGAAGACCCTTTACCAGATCAGGTTCCAAAAACTGGGTTTTTTAGTAGCTGAGGGCTATATGTCGAGAGCTACATGCTCATATAGATAATCAAAATATTATTCTGGAAAATTAGGGAAGAAAGACTATTTGTTGGCTAAAACTTATGATTACAGAAAGCTTAAAGAATAGAAAAAGTGAGGATTTCAAAAGTTAGGCCTAGTGATATCACATTGGGCTTAGGTATACCATTGTTTATCTCGTTGAAATTTTCCACAAAAATAAATTTAAAGCAGATTTTGTATAAAAGTACGAGAGAAGTGCTATTTTCACTTTCCATGTGAACACCATTTTTTGACAGAAAAATTTCTCCTGTGCTTGTCACAAATTGTACCTAAACTTAAGTCCGCCTTATATGTAATGGTTTTGCTTAGAATTTTCCTATTTCTAACTGCGGGATTGATGACTACATCCAGTAGAGGCAAGGTGCCTAGTGAGAAGAATCTTCTCTAACATGGGAGTGCGAGATGAATCACAAGAAAACGTTGCTAAAGTCTTTCGGATTAAACAGCCCCCACTCACAGCTGAACCTCAGCCTTACTACCATACTGCAACTATACGTAGTATTTATGGGAAGGGCTTCAGCAAATGTCATCGTTGAGCGCAAACAAGCTAACTGTTGTATCGTAAACTGATTATATTTCACTTAATTTTCATTGCATGATTTTCTTTTTCATACCATGTTTAAAAATAACTATTTAGCTATGTTCTATCAAATTTTCTAGGAGCATCATTTAGAATTGAAAATTTCCAGCTCAAACACAAATTCTTACTTCACTGTTTCATATAAATAGCAATTAAGATTCAATAAAACTGTTTTAAGCCACCCAATCAGGTAAACCGAAACTCTACATAGTATAGAACTAGTCTATAAAGTATGAAGACAATTAGTTTAGATTTACTCTTTTTCTGGCTTTAACAAAATCAAAATTTCTACTTTGTACTGTAGTAGGTCGCACAGCCATAACCACAGGTGAACCTCAAAACCACCCACTGTATATGTTTGACTGATTATGTCTTATGAACATTAATAAACGTGTGTATGTTTCAGATGTCTAACTTTCACACATCCGTACCCGTAGACAAATACAATTTTTTTTTTACAGAAACCCAACTTTTATGCCATACCCACTGTATCTGTCAGAAATGCTGTCAAACTTTGAATAAAAGCTGCTTGTTTGTTGACTGCCATACCAGCTATTGGGAAATCTAGGCAAATAATTTTCTTGGATGCTTTGTAATTAAGAATAATGTAGCTCACTTGAAATTATTATATGCTCAAGCAAAAACTGAAACACAAGTTAGTTCATGGAATTAAACTACACAACTTTGGGCTTAATGATGACTAGTAAACGCTAGCTATCATTTTTTCTGTTGAAACGGTATTAACCCAGGGTGATTCTGAAATTAACCTGTGGAAAATGAAATTCCACCACCCCATCACAGATTGGTCTAATTTGTTTGGATATAAAGGGGACATGGCACGTCTTATTTGGGCAACAAGCACGATTATTGAAAATCCCATAACTTGAGAATGGATTTGAATTGACATGAAAATATTTGGGACTGTTTATTCTCACACACAATACTCATTGCACACAAAATAGACTATCTGTGATAGGGTGGTTCCGCCCCCCCCTGGTTGAGTTGACATGGAATCACCCACCAAAGTTTTCGTATAGTTTCTAACGCAACAAAAGTGAACGCCAAGGTGACGTTGTATCCTTACTTAATTTAAAGTGCTCTATTTTAATTCCTGGGATGAAGCACATTTTGTCATAAGTTCCAGATTCTTTTCCAGTATAAAGGATGTTTCCTGTAACTCTTAAAGTATGTAGCTACAGAAAGTTGGTGAGCTACTGACAATACACAATTTTTTTCTAAACTTCTTGGTGATGCTTTCTTTAGGCACGATGCTCAAAGCACACAACTTTAGGGCACACTGTCATACATCACGCTCAGGGTTTACACCAGGGGGGACCAGTAGGTACAACAACCCCAAAATAGTACTGTTACTTACCCCCTACTACAGCAAGCACGAGAAGTAACGCAACTCGACAGGTAGACTCCATAATTCAACCTCTCTTGTTAGTGACCAGTCCCGGAAGTTTACCGTAGTCTCGCGGCCAAACCTTTTATCGGGGGGGTATAAAATACAGACCAGACCAGACCACGCCAGACCACCAGACCAGACCACACCTACCACGCGTAAACGCTCGTGCATTCCTCCTGGTCATGTGTTTGCTCCAATATCTATTGAGACTTTCGGTGCTGAAGTCCACGAGTCTCATTATTATTATTATTATTATTATTATTATCAAGTACATTTTACAGTTCTGTGATTTTAACCTCTCTCACCTTCAATACACAATTTCTTACCAGTTTAAATAATAATAAGAAACATAAATATAATAGAAATTCCATGTAGTAGAAGGAACAAATAAGCAATCACCAATGACTTTAAACTCGCGGACAAAGCCGTGGAAGCAAGTAAGAAAAAGGGTGAAAATACGGACCAATTGGAATAACTGGTATGTTATTTTATTTATTGTTTTTGTGAGCAAATAAACACTGGTATATTATCATTGTTTGTTTTATTGTTTGTTTTATTTATTGTTTTTGTGAGCAAATAAACAAAAAATTTAAAAAAATAATAATAATCTAGACAATGCAAGCATAGGAACTGAAAACTAGTGTTGTTCAGTTCACTACTAAACAAATAAACCCCTACTTTTGTGTTTAGAAAAATGAAATGGTACATAGCCTTAGATTAGGTATATTAAATATTACTGTTTCAAATATATTGTACTTTTCAGTCGTCATAAAATATTTAATACAAACATTTCAACCATTATTCAATGATATCATCAGTGTGTGGATGATATTTCAGTGAAGTAACTATGTCCACAAGAAATGTTTCTATGACAGAGCTTTAACTAACAAACATGTATCCATGACCTAATTTATAACATACAATAATAGCTGTAGGCTATATGTGGTTAAACAACTATAGACTCAAGGCAATAAACCAAAATCTCTATTCATTGCTCACTCACTTTAATTTGCCATGATTCTGAATAATACCTTTTGTATAGATCTTGCTGGTGGTTGCATTTTCCCAATCAATTTCATGATTCTTTTCAATTGCATGGTGAGCAACTGCAAATAGATTGGTATCCATTAATCTTAATGCTCTTTTGTGTTCTTTTACATGATGCTGTAGGATTCGTCCAGTTCGACTTATGTACATCATTTTGCAGGTTTTACATTATATTTGATATACCACTCCTTTTTTGTGGAAGGATGGAATGACTTTTGCATGGAGACTAGTATCCCTTTTCAGTGTCTTGTTTGGTTTGAATGTAGTTTCAATATTAAGTGATGTAAAGTCTCTTGATGCTTCAGATAGATATTCCATATAATATGGTAATTAGGGAGTTTTCCCCCATACTTTTTATGACTTGATTGTGTACCATTCCTCTTAAATGAAATAAATCTGATAAACCGGTTTCCTTTAGGATGTAATTGCATGTAAATCTTCCTTGGCTGTGTCCTCACAAGTGCAACAGATCTTTCCTGCTCTATTAAAAAGTGTTTGGGGTGATGGGTGTCAAAAGAAAGATATTTGTTCATGTGTGTTGTTTTTCTTTGGTTAACAAACTGCTATCACTATTGTGCATAATCTCAGTGTCCAAAAATGCCAATTTACCATCACATTTATTCAATTGTAAATTCTATAGATGGTTCTATTGAGTTTAGATAGATTAGAAAGTCCTCAATCAAGTCTACTTCCATTGCTGTGTAAATGTCATTCACATTAGAATTGTTGTGGTAGAGATTCCAGATTTTTTTAGTTTTTGTTATTCATACTAAAGAAAACCATCTTGATGATTGGTTTTAGTTTATTTGATTTTCCCAAATTCTCCGAGAAGGTTTAGTTGCTTCAATATCATGTACAAGATTTAATTACTTATACTATCAATTGACTTAGTTTTGGTTAATTTATGTTGCCTCTCAAATTCTGCAATAATGAAACACCTTAAAGAAAGTAGTACAAGTAGTGTTCCTAAATAACTTCAAAAATTAGCATACATATTTCTATGAAATCTTAGGTATTATAAAGTATGATATTTTTATCTTTTTAACAGCCAATATAGTTAATTATAACATAATTATTTCAGCCAAGAATGACTGAATCATTAATAGGGAAGATACAGGGAGATTTAGGAACATAATCCTAGTTTTCATCGATGTCAAGACCTTATCATAATAGACAGTGGCGTAGGAAGGGGGGGCTCAGGGGACTGGAGCCCCCCCATAATTTGGCGCACAATCTAAATTTGGATTGAAACTAGTAGCTACTATTGCAACATAATCAGATGCAAGTAACACATTCATACATTCATGAGGAATAGATACTCTATTTAGTTCAATAAGATGAATACATAATTTGTTTAGTTCAATAAAAGTGTAAATTGCTGTCTTCAATACGGTGCAAATAATGTGAATATTAAGTCTGTAAATGCCACAAGCATAGTTGCTTCTGAAACTTGTAGCTATCATTATAATATGGCTCAGAGTAAGCTAATAACATTCTAAAAAAGTGCTGCAAGTAAGTGGTAAGTGTTTCATTCGTAGTTATGAGACTAGATATGTTACTTACATGTACCACAAGCTAGATTGTAAGGCTGAATCAGATGTTGAAGCAGACAATTACAATTGCAGTTCTGATGAAAAAGAGAGTGGGAGTGAACACGAAAAAGGTCACTGTTCTACCTGTGCTCAGTGTGAGTGTCTTTCTTGTACCATGAGTGGTCCACCTTGCCAGCCCATTGATGTAAGCAAATCTAAGCATGTTTATTCGCATAAGAGCCAGCATACTGCTAAGAAAAAGTCTTATAGTAGATCTATTCAGCCAAGGTGGTATAAGAAACACCCTTGGATAACAGTATGTACCACCAAGTATAAATTTTTCTGTCACTCCTGTTGCTATTCAAGGAAAAAAGGTCTCCTCACTTTTTCTAAACGTCAATTAAATTGTTTTGTAGAGGATGGATTTTGTAATTGGAAAAAAGCTTTGGAGAAATTCCTGGATGAAAGAAGTGATATGCATAAGGAAGCTGTATTAAAGCAAGTTGCGCATAATAGTAGCACTAATGTTAGTGCACAGCTGAGTACACAGTGCAAGGAGGCTCAAAATTTACATCAACGCATGTTGTTGAAACTAATTTCTAGCATTCGATTTTTGGCTTCTCAGGGCATGCCATTGCCTGGACGTCATGAAGATCTTGCTTCTTTAGATAGTAATTTTTATAAGCTTCTTTTACTTCGAGCTGAAGATTGCCCAGAGATGAAAACTTGGATTTATCGCAAGGAGTACACCTCACCTTAAATTGTTAATGAAATATTAGCTCTGATGGGTAATACTGTGCTTAGAAGTATAGTGTCAGATATTCAGAGTAGTTCCTGGTTTTCTATTATTGCTGATGAAGCAACTGACATTTCTAGAAATGAACAAATGTCATTGTCTATCAGATGGACCAACAACTATCAAATATACGAGGAGTGTCTCGGTTTGGTTCAACTGCCTGATACTAAAGCAGCTACCATTTTTTGGTTTGCTTAAAGATGTTCTTATTAGGTGCTCACTTTCATTGGGACAATGTAGAGGTCAAGCTTTTGATGGAGCAGCAAACATGAGTGGTGTGAGATGTGGGGTACAAGCATTAGTAAAGAAAGAAGAGAGTCGTGCATTATATGTTCACTGCTTGACACATAGTCTTAATTTAAGCATCCAGAGTGCTGCTAAAAATTGCGAGTTGATAAGAACCACCGTGGATTTTTTATACGAACTGCTCCAACTTATCAAATATTCACCAAAAAGACTTACCCTGTTTGAAAGTATTAGAACTGATATAGCAATGAGCAGTGAAATTGTTCCACCAATACAAGAAGTCTGTGCTATCTATAGTACTGAATTATAAATCACTTCTTAAGACTCTCGAAGATGAAGTGAGCACAGTAAATGATGAGTATGCTGCAAAGGCTAAAGGATGAAAATGGAATGTTTTGGTATTTTCCTTGGGATGAAATTGTCATATTTCATTTTTAGTGCATCAGAAAGATTTTCTAGTAATCTTCAAGCCAAAGATACCACAATCCAGGAAGCCACTCGATGTGCGAACCTTTTAGTTTCTCATTGTAAGTCAGTGCATGCAGAGTCCAAATTTGATGCATTTTATGCTGATGTTCTTGAACAGTGTGTTGGATTGACTGAAGAACATTGTCTTCAAAGGTATCGTAGAAGACAAGAAGATTAGATGACGGAGAGCATCCACATAACTATCAAGTACCTAAAGATAGATATAGGCACATTTATTTTGAGGTGCTAGAGTTAGTATATGGAGAAATTGAAAGTAGATTTGATCAAGCAGACTTTCGAATCATGCAGTCCTTCGAGAATCTATTACTAAAAGCAGCTAATGGAGAGGTATTGAAGCCCGAGCAGTCCTTACTTGCATACTTGGAACATGACATAGACACGGAGAAATTTGCTATTCAGTTGCATATGATTACAGATATGATAAAGAATGCCTTTCAGAATCATCCTATTAAGTCTGTAACTAATGTTAGAACATGAGTCAAAGTGAAATGTTTAAAAGAATGCTTGGGGAAGTACACAAAGTTTTGAAACTCTATTTCACATTTCCAGTGACCACTGCAACAGCTGAACGATCGTTCTCATCCTTGAAAAGAATAAAAACATGTCTGGTCTGGTCTGGCGTGGTCTGGTCTGGTCTGTATTTTATACCCCCCCCCCCCCTTTTATCCACCGTTTCCGCCTCCCGATTTTTTGGGAGCGCCTCGCCATGCCAGACTATGTGATCAGCTGTACTATAACCTTACAGTTTACATCCGGGGTTAGGGAGAGTGTGGTAGGTTGGGGGAATCCACACATAGGAACGAGTTTCTAGTGCAATAATACTGGTATAACCTGGGGGATGTAATAACCCAATGTGATAACTCTGAACATTAGTGATATTGGATAATATTGCTATAAGCCAATTCCTGTCTTCTTTAATGCATTTCCTTTGTGGTAACAGGTTTAGGCCCTGTTCAGTACATAATAATATTAGCTTTTTGAATCATAATTAGAAAAAAAAACCAATTAATCACAAAAAAATACTACAAAAAATAAGAACCGCATGTACAGAAAGGGGCCCAGAAGTAGGGGTTTTGTAATTATGCTCACTTTTTTATTTATGTTATGCTAGCAATGCTCATTATTTTAGTAATTGGCGAGCGAGCGTAGCGAGCGAGACACTTACAGGGGTAAAAATGAAAAAATCGGGGATGTTTATGAGCCATCCCGCAGTTCTTATCAAAGAATTCTTCTGATTGGTCCCCTAGCCCTAGCCCTAGCCCTTGCGCGGCGCTATAATTGGTCACGCGCGGCGCTATAATCGGTCACATGATTTGATTAACCAATGAAATGGGTTTTTTGATAAGAACTGCGGGACTGTACATGTTTATTGGCGAGCGAGCGTAGCGAGCGAGACACTTACAGGGGTAACACAATCGAAAATCGGGGATGTTTATTTATATATATGGACGTACGTATGTCATTTTGTACTTTGACCCTCCGTATTTTTGTGTTTGCTCGGCGTTCGACCCCGTCCCAAATTGCACTAAACAGAATCCTCTGGTTTAGCGATCAGTACCCGTATCACCCTAGAAATTGAATTGTTTACCGTTGCTTCTTGTTTTGCGGGTGCAGTTTTTCTATTCGAGTTAGTGGCGGTGATAAGTCAATGCGCTCTTTGTTATGGTTATAAGCCGTGCACAACAGTATTTACTTGAAAATACATTGTTCACTAGATTACTGCGAAGGTAAGTCTGTGTAGGTGCATGTCCAGTTGTTGTGTCAAAGCATTGTGTGTTACAACCACTACTTAGCTAAAGAATATCACAAAAAAAACTTTTAAATAACGTGTATTGTTTTGTTGTTGTTTTCCTTCCAAGCAGTTGCAGAGAGTTGTTACTATGGCACTGAAATCCCTTTACCCTGTATGGTAAATTAAAAAACTGGACCTTATATTCAGTAGCTTCAGTGTTAGAAGTCAAAATCATTCATATAAAAATAGTACAGTCTTTAGGCTCGCTCGCCATTTGTGCTCAAGCACACCACTAGTTTATTTAGATATATGTATGGACGTACGTATGTCATTTTGTACTTTGACCCTCGCGTTTTTGTGTTAGTTTGGTTGTCGACCCCGTCCCAAATTGCACTAAACAGAATCCTCTGGTTTATCGATCAGTACCCGTATCACCCTAGAAATTGAATTGTTTACCGTTTGAATTCTTTTGCGGGTGCAGTTTTTCTATTTGAGTTAGTGGCGATGGTAAGTCAATGCGCTCTTTGTCGTGGTTATAAGCCGTGCGCAACAGTATTTACTTGAAAATACATTGTCCACTAGACTACTGCGAAGGTAAGTCTGTGTAGGTGCATGTCCAGTTGTGTCAAAGCATTGTGTGTCACAACCACTACTTAGCTAAAGAAAATCACAAAGAAAACTTTTAAATAACGTGAATTGTTTTGTTGTTGTTTTTTTCTTTCCAAGCAGTTGCAGAGAGTTGTTACTATGGCACTGAATTCCCTTTACCCTGTATGCTAAATTTAAAAACTGGATCTTATCAGTAGCTTCAGTGTTAGAAGTCAAAATCATCATATAAAAATAGTATAGTCTTTAGGCTCGCTCGCCATTTGTGCTCAAGCACACCACTAGTTTATTTGTATATATGTTTGGACGTACGTATGTCATTTTGTACTTTGACCCTCGCGTTTTTGTGTTAGTTATGTGTTCGACCCCGTCCCAAATTGCACTAAACAGAATCCTCTGGTTTATCGATCAGTACCCGTATCACCCTAGAAATTGAATTGTTTACCGTTTTGAATTCTTTTGCGGGTGCAGTTCAAACTTGAAAACTTAAGGGACTTCCATTTCTATTCGAGTTAGTGGCGGTGGTAATTCAATGCGCTCTTTGTAATGGTTATAAGCCGTGCGCAACAGTATTTACTTGAAAATACATTGTCCACTAGACTACCGCTAAGGTAAGTCTGTGTAGGTGCATGTCCAGTTGTGTCAAAATATTGTGTGTTACAACCACTACTTAACTAAAGAATATTACAAAGAAAACGCTTTTAAATAACGTGTATTGTTTTGTTGTTGTTTTTTCCCTTCTGCAGAGAGCTTGTAACTATGGCACTGAAATCCCTTTACCTTGTATGCGAAATTTAAAAACTGGACCTTATTTTTCAGTAGCTTCAGTGTTAGAAGTCAAAATCATAATAGATAGTCTTTAGGCTCGCTCGCCATTTTGTGCTCAAGCACATCACTAGTTATGCTACTTAGCTAAAACCTCCTATTATGCTCTCATTATGGTCGTAGACGGACTCAATTATCTATCGAACCATCTATCATTTTCACTGTCGAAAGAGAGTGTGATTTTAAACTGTCATTCTTGGATATTGAAATTGTGCACCATAGTGATGGCAGTTTGACAACCAAAGTTTACAGGAAAACAACCCACACAGACAAGTATATTTCTTTTGACTCACATCATCTGTTACAACACAAAAATGCTGTTGCCAAAGCACTCTTCAACAGAGCAGGAAAGATCTGCAGCACTAATGAGGACAGAGTAGAAGAGAATTTACATGTGAAAACTGCTTTGAAAGAGAATGGTAATCCCATTCATTTCATTAAGAGGATTAAACAGTCAAGTGTCTTAAAATACAACACAACGAAAGATGATTCTTCAAAAGGTGACAATAGTAGCTATTACCGTATGTGAAAAACCTGTCAGAAAATATTTAGAGAATTCTACATTGCCTTGACAACAGAACGGCTTTCAGACCATACCGGACACTAAGAAATATATATTGGTTCGTCTGAAGACAGACTTCCACCTATTAAAACAAGAGGAGTGGTTTATCAAATAGCGTGTAAGACTTGCACAATGGTATATAGGCCAAATAGGACGGATGCTAGAACATAGCTACTAAAAGAACATCAACGAGCATTGAAATTACTAGACATCAACACATCTGCAGTTTCTCAACATGTCTCATCACCCCATTGATTGGGAGAATGTTACAATAGTAGATCACCAGCAAAAACTGCACAAGAGATGTTACTCAGAGTCTTGGGAAATAAGAAGGAGTGGACCATCAATGAACAGGGATACTGGTTTATTGCCTCCAGTGCATAATTGCCTAACAAAAATGTAGCTTCTAACCAGGACTTTCGTTTTTGTTATAGCTCTGTCATAACAACAAATTCCTCATGACACTATTTTATTATCATCCACACACAGATGATGACCATTGTAAGATATCGTTTGTGCATTTTGTAAATATTTTAATGACTAGTGAAATACAAAGTACATGGAACTAATGTCTATACCTAGTCACAGATGAATTTTCAAATTACTATTATCTGATACTGTAAAATATCCCAGAGTTTATTTTTGTAAGGTCACAAAAATCCAAATTTTATCAATATTGCTGTAGATTAATGAAATCTCAATTATAATACTGCTGAGCCATTTAGATTACCACACATACTATTTTGTACCTTCACACATATTGCCTTTTTTTTTTTTTGGATGCTGGATGATGCAAAATTAGTGTTTTGACAACTATGCTGTACATAATTTGTAATTGTTAACGACTAAGTACATGAGTGGAACTAGCTACATAGTACAAACATTGCTAAAAAAAATTGCAGTTGATATAGCTTGACTTTAACAGAACAGCAAGATTACTGCAGTTGCCATGGGTAAAATTTTTCTCTTTTTTAACAGCTAATAATAATATTGTTAACTTAGGGTTAAGTTATAATTAACAATATTATTGGCTGTTAAAAAGAGAAAAATTTCCCATTGTTATAATTTTCAGCCAAGAATGACTGAATCAATAAACTACTATTGGCTGTAAAAAGGTGTTAAATTAAAATTTGCTTAAAACATTTTTTTTGTAGCTACTTTTGCTACATTATATGGGAAAAGTTAGTAATATTATTAGCAGCTTCTACTGGTATTATTGAGGTGTAAAGTACTATGTATAAGTACTCTAAACGTATAATTTTTTGTAATAAAATAGAAATAAAAATAGTTCATTAGAAATGAATAAAACATTGTTCTAAGTTATTTCTGTCATCTGTTATTTTTAGCATGATTTATTCTAAGTTGTCCCATTATGAAAGTAATCTCTTTATAAAAAAATACACACAAATCAGTTTTATCATATTATGTGAAATAATCATTTTTACTAAGTTATTGCTATGTGATTTTGTCAATTTAAAATCAGTAAATATTTTTACAAATTACTTTCAAATTAGAACATTGTTTTACAGACATGCATTAATAATATGATTCATTGATCAAGTTCAGAATCATTAGCTATTTGTAGGGCGACTGTGACCAGGTTCAATTGTCTATTTGACTGCAACTAGTCTACAAATATAGTATTTTTAATTAGAATTTGTCTGGTCAGCAGAGCTTATTTCACATACTGGTCAATTAAAGAAAACCAACCACAGCAACAATTGAATAGTTAGGTTTATTATGGTTGAATATATTTGGTGTGTTTTGCTAATCTAGGCTTGCATACTTTGAGTACATGTACACTTCTTAGTAAAATTCATATTTTCGGAATTCAACACCAATAACAAACAAACTGGGCCTTGGGTTAATGATATTCATGCATCATGATGAATGAATATCATTAACCCCTAAATTTCTCCTACGCCTTTTTGTTATTGATGTTAAAGTCCAAACGATTGCAGTCATTCTACAACTGAATATTTGAGGATCATCTCTTCATTGGCTTTACAACTATTTACGAGCTACACAAACTGAAGAAAGACGCTGCACTAGCTGATCAATATCAATTATGAAATGGAAATTGACATGCATAGCGTTTGTAAACTATATCTTAACAAGCATGAAATTTGCAATTTCACTGTTTTTATTTTCATTTTTTCTTTCAATTCAATTAATTTGTCATTTCATTTATTCATTCAGTTTCACTCTGTCATGGTAGACCTTGAGAAAAGTGTCAAGCTGGTTGGTTTCACCAAAAATCTAATTTATGTCACGTATGTAGGGGTATGGCTTTATGGAATAGCTGTGGTTGTGGTAAAATGGGCGTGGTTGGACTTTAGGTTAATTCTGAGCCCCACTCTCAAAAATCCTGCCTTACTTGGATAGATTAGAGTTAAGTTGATTCCAATCAGCTAGCACATACTTTCAATAAATGGTCAATAGTTCATTCAGCAATCATTCACCAATTTCCCACTTTAGGTTATTACATTACCTCTCAATATATCTATGAATATGATTAACCATGCTGAAACTTCCTGTAGGAACCTGTGTGAGGTTAGCTTCTGCTATAAATGTTTACAAATGTTGCTTTTTGGCGATGTCCTCTAATTCTATCTGTATTGCTTCAAACCTCAATCAATTTTGCTTTTTTATTCTCATTTTAATGCTTTGTCAGCATTATCACTGCAAATTAAGGCTATTTAAATATTCTATGTTAGAAACTGAGAGAATGTTTAAAAGAACATAAAAAAGCAAGAGGAAATGCCATATTCATTGAGTCTAGGACAGATTATATAATTGATTGATGATTATTGTTATCTACATCAAATAAAAAACAACTTTCCTTTAAACTAAGAAAAGATATGGTAAAGAATGCTTTCAGGCATTGTTCTACCCTGATAGCTAGCCAGGTGTAGCAAGTTTCAGAGAATTTATTTCAGTAGAATAAAACCATAATATTTCGGCTTGTGGAGCCTTCTAGTGGTTACTGAACTGAATAAGGGTTTGTATAAACAGACGGTACAGAACATGAGATCATGTGTGGTGGGGCACAGTCCCTGGGAGTTGGACAATTTCTGTGACGTGTGAGGTGTACTTGGGAGGTGTGAAGGTGTAGTCATAATTAGTGACAGTCATACTTGGGAGGTGTGAAGGTGTAGTCATAATTAGTGACAGTCATACTTGGGAGGTGTGAAGGTGATGTAGTCATAATTGAATTAGTGGCAGTCATTCTGGAGGGGCCACTAATTTGAATATAATCTTGAACCATCTTGCATTGATGTTACAAGATCAGTCCTATGTAGTAATTCCTGTAAGAAAATCGAAGATCTTGCTTGTACGATTTTGACAAGAAAGTGCGAGATTAATCTTAACTTAAAAATAAACAAGATCATGCAATATCATGCAAGATTATCTTGTAGTTAAAGAATAAGAACTAACGAGAATAAATTAAACTTGCTCGTATGGTCTTGAGTGATCTTGCAAAATCATGCACACAAGCAAGTATAGGACACATCTACCAAAAGCTTGATCTTGCTAGATATCTTGTATAGAACATTTTCAATGTTGTGGAACATGAGATGTCTTATTTATACTCATTGAAGCAGCTAAATAAATGTTAACTAACCACATCCCAAAAATATTGTGGTGCTGGAACAGCCGACGCAGGATTGTTCTCTGCATTGACGTATGGTGAGGTTCTGCCTATGCCAGACTACCATGTGCCTGCAAGTATTATGGGTACCAGAGTTACTTCAGTTGTAGTCATGGAAGACAATAACTTCATCAACTCGTAAACCACTAAACCAAACCCAAATCTAATTTGCATGATTTGATAAGCCGCCATCACTATACGCCATTAAACACGCATCAAACGATGGAGCCTTTAACAATTCATGCTCCTTAATCTTTTTTCCAAATAATGATTGTACTTGGTTCTTGTTTAGTGTAGTAGGCACTATGGAATTGAGACAATTGATGTCAAATATATGATTTCATATCTGCTATCATGGTGTGCGTCATTCATCCTCCAGTACGCAATACTGTGTGTGTTTATTTTGTTTGTTTTAATGTTACAGTCAAGCCGGGACTAACATACTTGGTTGCGTGTGTTGTTTGTCTGTCTGTCTTTGTGTGTGTGTGTGTGTGTGTGTGTGTGTGTGTATGTTGTGTGTGCACGTGTGTGTGTGTGCTGCAGTGCGCCAGATCCTGATGCCAAAGATGCTGCGATTCCCGAGTCACAGCTACCCAGGTAGCACACAAACACACACTCAAGCACACTACACTCACTAACACACACAACACACACACACACACACACACACACTTGGTGAGTACTCTACACACATGGAAATGATTTGACACCAATGTAAAAAGAACATCTAAATAATGTCTAAATGCAATATTGCCAATTGTACACATCACAAGCAATCTCCTACCTCCCCTTACCCCACCCCATCCCCATGACCCCTCCTCCTTCATTTGGTGTAACATTGGATTAGATGAGTATTCCTTCATCCTACCTAAGTATTGAATTTCTGCTGCACCATTACATTGGTTATAATTTAAACACATGTAACTCACTTATGTTCCTTGTCACTCATTATTAAGGAACCCTGTGGTCTGTTATCCACTGTCTTTGTTCCAGGTGTCAGAAATGTGGTGGTTATGTGCGCCCTCATTGGCATATGGTTTGGAGAACCACTTGGATCACAGGGTCCTGGGGCAGTAGACAATGCTCTCAGGGACTGTGACCTCTGTCTGTTGGTGAGCATGGGTTGTGTGAGACACTCTTTATGGTCTCTACTGGGTTAATTGGGAACTGTCATATGTTTTACATGTTAGCTTAATTGAAGTAGCTATGTGATCAAGCTTGTCTGGTGATAGGAGTGCTGAATCATGTGATGCATCATGTGATCTATTGTCAGGTTGGGACGTCCAGTCGTCTATCCAGCAGCTGGCTACGCCCCCATGCTGGCAGTGATGGGTGTTCCTGTTGCCGAGTTCAACCTGGAGTCTATACCAGTTACCAATGCCCTCAAGTGAGCACTTGCATAGTTATAGACGTCATCATAATAATCTATCAGCGTCTTGAATGTGTGTGTGTGTATGTATGGATGGATGTGTATGTATGGATATGTTCATTTATATTATTTTTATGGGTGTGGTGCGGGGAGCGCAATATAATTTAGCCACCTCCCGATCAGGGCATGGTTGTAAATTCACGTAGCCTGTGTCATATTGAGCATACTATATAGGCTGATCTGTTAATCACCTAGCAGTCACAGCCTATTAGCTATGTTTTTTTTTTTAATGTTTTTTTTAATTAATTTATTAATTTTATTATTATTATTATTTGTTTGTTTATGTTTTAAGCATTTAGTGCATCACCAACAATTCAAGTTTCAGTCACGCCCCTTTCAGTATTTCTTCCTGTGGCCAACACAATGTTGATCTACATAAGTGGATGTGTCACTAGTTCGGATTTACCTCACATGGTAATGTTTTTTTTTTTGTTGTTGTTGTTGTTTTTGTCTCACTTGGAGCAACATGAAAATTCTTAAGTGATCATTAGGCTAAAGCATTGAAACAGTTTGATATGACGAGTTGAGTTCTTTCTGTATCATCTTTCTAACTAACATCTGAATAAGGTTTTTAGAAATTGTACTGCCATCTGTAGTGCTGTTTTTCTCTAGGTATTGGTGAAGAGGATAGAATGGTTTTTTGTAGCGTGTCATGTGGTTTACTTTGTGGTTTATGTAGCCTGGCAGACCTGCTGCCACGCCCAGTAGCAATAATGGAGAAAATGGTCCAATCCAATGACATAGTACATTTTGTGGTCACTGATTGAAACCCTTTCTTTGGTACTGTAAGCCTGTGTAATATTCTCAGAATACTATTTTGTGAATTAGTCTACATTTTGCCCCCTAGTGTCAGTACTTCTGTCGCTGCTGTTTTAATTGTTCTTGTTGCAAAAGACGGCACATTTCATTCCCCTTTTTTCGTATGTCCCAAGTTTAAACCAGAGCTCAGGTCGATTTTGTTTATTACAGTGTTCATTAAGAGAAAATTAGCGGTAATCGTCTGTAAGTGTACAAGTGTTAGTTTATAATCATAAAAATATCAGATACTTCAACAGTTTGAGTGCAATAAACAACTATAATTCCCCAACATCAGCTGGGGTGGACATCTAAAGAAAAATGGAAATTGCATTTGGCAGAAGATGTGATCATTTTTATTGCACTACAATGAGGCCCAAGGCTGTGCGAGTATTACAGGACTTAACTTAAATTACAAATCAGGGTTTGATGCATTTGGATATGTGCATACGTGCACAAATGGATTGACCAAAAGAATTACCAATATGAGCAATTAAAATTTTCTAGCCCCGTTCACCCATTGCCCATATTAATATTGGGATACTCAACGAAATCAGGGAATTCAATTGTAACTGGAAAAAAAATTATTTTTTTCATTTCAATACATCAAATTGCATTTTATGTAATATAATAATGTAGCACTGAGTAGGAGAATCATATAGGAAGGTTCATTTGTGGATGGGGTAAACGGGCGGAAGACTGGCTATCTTTTAGGATGGTAAAACTCAACTTAGTAGAGTATCACACATAATAAAGTGATGGTTACTTTAGTGCTAAGGGCACTATAATAGCACATCAAGAGACTGCAGTTATAGTGCACGCTCACTCCTTCACTCAGTAGTGTTGTTAGTACACCACTCACTCCTTCACTCCGTAGTGTAGTTATTATTACTTATCTGTAAGCCTCAAACTCTAGCAGTAAAGTAAGACAAGGAAAACATGAGCTAGCTGGCAATTTTATGTTTAATTTAGCCACTAATAGTCTGGGGGTGGGGAGGATGTATTAGCCCAGGCTCACCTAACTATTCAACCATTTATGAAAGGCGTGCTCAACTGAAGAATATATGGAGTTGGGAATCTGTTCCATCCTCAAAAGCATGCTAGCAGACTACCCGACAATTAGTTGTTGTTGTTTTTCAGTTTCGAAGTTATAAAAAGCTTGGTAATGACTTCTATTGTTGTGACCAGTTTACAAATTGATGGGGAAAAAATTCCAAACCGTCAATTTCCTTACAATATCTAAAACTACAGTCTTGGGGATCTCGGTCTATTCCACTTGCTCACATATAACTATAAACTATGTATAAGTTAGTAGAAACTCATTAAGGGTGGCCGCACATAGCAACACGCGCATCCCGGACATTAATTTAATCCCCGCCAATACCCCACCATTTGAATACGCGAGCAGAAACAATCGTGCAGTAGTAGCACTTGGTAACAGATCAGAGAAGGGGTCAGGGGCAGCAATAATCAAATTAACTTGCATAAAAAACTCAATTGAGTATATATCACACACATACCCACGCATCCTTAACACAACACTCTTTTATTTACATACACATGCACACACATACATACAGTATCACAGATGTTGAACGTGCAAGCCACAACTTTTTTAGAGTGTGTGAAAGCATTTCATATTATGTGTCTTAAATAAATTCACACATCCATCCTGCATACAGGCAGGGGAGAACGACACTTGGCTTTGTCACGTGGTGACTGGTTGTAAACTAGTACACATAACACACCTTGCTTAAAAAATTTTTCATAATGACAGGAAAAAAACAAAAACAAAAAAATAATCTTAAGTTTTCTTTGATCTATTCAACTATGGCATTACCTCAAAAGCAGAATCAGGTAAGTAGGCTGGCATAGCTCTGAGGGAGAGCAATCCTATATTAAGGAAGCGGTCCAAGGTAGACTTTTGGTAACAACCAAAAAAAGCAAATCAAGTAAAAGAGAAAATTTTCTCTACCACATTCTTGGGATTTGCTTTATTGTTTTTATCGTTGTTTTATTTTTGTTTTCGCAGAACATAAAAGACAGGAATTTCTATATAGTTCATTAGTTGTTTATGCTACACAGTTAGGTCCGTGATGAGTTCTCATGGTTTTCTTAACCGTATGATAGTTAGTTACTTCACTATCCTGATCAAGCTAACACGAAAACTACCTAAAAACTAGACTGAAAAAAGATGTCAATTAAAGTTTCTTCAACGAGGATCCAAGCCATGCTAGACTGCATCTTCCACCAATCAACATCGTAACATGTTTAATAAAAATATTACTACAATTAGCTACTAACAAGTGTCAAGACAAGTAAAAGTGAAAGTAGGAAATGAAATTGGACCACCAAACCCAGTCATTCTGATCAGTACATCTTACTTCATAAAGGCTTCTTTCCCAAGAGGCACCCTCCATGAATCTCATTAAAAGTTTTGATAGTCCCTCAGATATCAATAATTGTAATGTAAACTACCTAAACTGGAAGAAAAACATCATTTACAAATTAAGGTAAGAGGACACCAATAGCATACACACACACAACAATGCAAAAGAATATTTCCTAGCAATAATATCCCACTACACAAATACAATCTCAAAGACACAATAATATTAACCCACAAAACTCCTCCTGAAATTTCCGTATTAGTCTCAAATTGTTTATCATATTTTATGTAATTGTTAAAACTGAAATAGAATCTATTTTACCAGCTGGAAACTCATAATTATTGCTTACATTCAGTTTTTAGTAAACTATTCATGGTGTCACTTCTGTTTCTTTTTGTTACTGTGCACAGGGGCTCCAAATTACAGACACACTCAACATTGCACAGGGTCTGATACTTCAATGTCTTCAATGTCACTCATAATTAGTCCTAATATCTTGGTTTGTGGTTGGTAGGTGGATTCACTATAATTACATTTATTTTTCACGTGCCAAATATTAGCACAGGTTCCTTGGGATGTGTTTCTATTACATGTACCTCATATGATGGTGGAGGTGTATGTGTGTGTGTGTGTGTGTGTGTGTGTGTGTGTGTGTGTGTGTGTGTGTGTGTGTGTGTGTGTGTGTGTGTGTGTGTGTGTGTGTGTAGTGGCTATGTGGTGTAGTGGCTATGTGGTGTAGTGGTTGTGTTACTTAGCAGGGCCTGAGGTCCTGATGTTCAAGCACCACTAAGGTAATTTTCAATATGGTTTTCCATCTGCCTCATACCAGCCCACCAGTCCACCCAGCTGTGATTGGGTATCTGGCATTTGCTGGGATGCAAATTCAAGGCCTTTTATCATGAAATAGCGATGGTAAAGGTGACTTGGGTGCCCATATCATATATGTTGCTATGAGGAAAGACATATTCTACGTACTGTTAAATTCCTATAGCCGGGTTCAGGAATTTTGCTTGCGCGGCTCACAGTGCCTTTTTTAGTGCACAGGGATCCTGGCCCTGTCAGGTGTGCACAAGCGCTA
>WLWD01005894.1_pt1 | contig 57466 bp, 46 predicted proteins | sample 6712731 | NCBI WGS metagenome assembly WLWD01 (sample SAMN12718690, study PRJNA576275) | sponge metagenome | isolation source: marine sponge | host: Mycale hentscheli | place: New Zealand: South Island, Marlborough, Capsize Point | collected 2014-11-01 | reverse complement strand
CTTCTCCCCCCTGCATGCAATATGGCACTTCGAAACGCAGGCTAATTTAATTCTAAATTTAATTCAGACAAGTACAACTCCATCTTAATATAGTTAAGCCATGCAGATTCTTTTTTTAATTTTAGGCGTGTCAACTTGCCTGAAACAGCTGGAGTTGTTCTCTCATCTTCGCAGCATTCATTCCACTGGTGTTTATCCCCCTCTCCTCCAGCACAGACTTCATGCCCTTCTGTACAACACCAGCATCTGTGACTAGTCGCTGAGTCTTCCCCTGCTACACTGTATCACGCAGAAATGGCTGTTGGCCACCATCACGGACATTCATACAGTCCACATTCAGTGCATCTGTGGGCTTTTTCATGTGAGAGGGAGCGTTATAAAAAAATTAAAAGCCCTTGGCAGTCAGGATACTTCAGCTCGAAGATTGAAATCGCCTTGTGAGTCTACATATATATATATATTAATTAATATAATGAAGTTAATTGAGTAGGTTATCATAGTTTATTGAGTGTTAAAGATGCCCATACATCTATACTTGTTGCTGGTGTCGATCATGTCATCCTACTACTAGAAAAATTAATAAAGGTTTGAATAATATGCCATTGTTTATCACATTGTAGGTATTTGGACAGCGAATATATAATCCATTACTACAATTCGATTCTGGACTACAACACTGCTCCTGCTATTACTATTGCTGCTACTGCTACTACCACTACTCTACTTCTGGTATGACTACATACTTGAGATAACAGCTTGTCATTTGTAAAGTATCCATCCGTGTGCGGCTCAAGAAGCAATGTCGCCTTGTCTTCACCATGCTTCAACATTCCACCAACTTCGTCAACAAAGTCAGACACCATAATCGACTTCCCAAGAGACTTCTTCTTCAGAACTTGGTGTGTGCCGTCTGTCCAGTGGAATGACTGGTCGGCATTGGAGTAATAGGTGGACTCATCATGGTACACCCGGATGAGATAGGACTTTTGGCAGGATTGGGACAAGGAGAGTAGTATTGCCATGACCTCTTATCATGAGTGCTCAGAGTTTCGAGGTAGGCTTTCCTGCTTGCCACAACATCTGTCCTCTCGTGACCGTCAAAGTAGACACCCTTGGTGTGCTGGACATATGTAAAGCCCAGTTGATGCAGCCAATGACCTACAGAAGACTTGCTCACTTCGACATCATAATTGGTTTTCACCCATGATACGACGTCCATGAGTGTGAGGTTAGGACTCCCTTTGACATAACCGGTGTCACAAATGTAGGATTTCACAGCACCTTGGACATTCTCATCACTGATTAACCCTCTCGTTCCCGAATTGTTTGGACGCACGCGAAAAAATCTAATCTTCTACCGCGGAATAGTGCATTACCGTTTTATTTTTTAAACTCGATGCTGGCTGGGAAAACCCCATAGCAACCATATATCACTAAATAGACCAAGAGTTTGGGATTCCCCTCATTTTTTGATTGAGAAAATTGAATAATATTTAGGCCCTCTACTACAGTCGAACCTCTCTACAACAGCCAAGCATGGGGACAAGCGTGTTGGCCTTTGTAGAGAGTTTGACCTTATTTCGGAGTTTTTCAGGTAAAGCCCACCACAAAGGAGGTGTGTCCGTCATAACTATGGCTAGCCAGGTCGTTACTGCTACTGAACTTCAAGTACTGGAAATAGACTCTTACATTAGGGGCTACCACGCATATACTGATGTATGGGTACCTATGGTAGGGGAATCACTATTGGTAAAGCCAGAGCCTGCAAATGCCAAAGATAAGAAAGCAGTGGCTATTTTGAAGGAGACTACTATTGTAGGTCATGTACCACAAAACCTGGCTCCACGGCTTTTCCAGTTTTTGAGAAGAGACGTCAACAAAGCATTTGCCGTGATACGAGGGGACAAAGTGAACAGAGGCGCTGGTTACGGTCTGGAAGTGCCGTGCATCTACCGCCTATACGGCCCTCCAGCCTATATCAATAAAATGAGGGAGCTGGTAAATGATCTGATTGCTGCTGGACATTTGTAATTCTGACTTGCTCTATATTCGAGTTTAAAATGACTAAATTGTTGTGCAAGCTATGCATGGGTGTGGCTAACTGGCCGTTGTGGGAGATAATTTTGTATTGCAATTTCACTGTGGGGTCCGGTAATATGACCGTTGTTCGGAGTTGGGAGTCAACCGTTTCTCAGAGTTTAAAATCTATTACAGACATGCGGATGGAGCTCCGTTCCCAGCGGAATGACCGTCGTTGAGAGTCTGACCGCTTTTCGGAGTCCCGTTGTAGAGAGGTTCGACTGTATTACTTAAAAAAAAAAAAAAAAAATTTCCCAAAAAAATTCCACTTTTCTCATCAATAATAAAAATAAAAAAAATAGAAATAATATTGTTTGATGTACTTTATACCAATATTATATTAGTTCAACAATAAAATATGTTGTTTGTTGTGTTTGGTGGTGATTGTGATCATGTAGGAGACATCTATGAGTGTCCACAAGGAACATATGCCATCGGACGTCGAGCTCCACTACAAAACAATTTCATATACACAAAAACACAAACAACAAAAATATTTGTAATACAAACAACAAATTGTTCATGATCCTATATAATTGCAACTTTATGATGTATTGTATGGGGTTTCATACAGGATTTTTGTTTGGAAGGGGGGGGTGGGGCTCCGAGTGTACTTCGCCAGGTCCGGCATCTTCTCCTTCATCACTGGAAGACTCTGCTCCTGTTGCCTCATCTGAGTCCTCTTCACATCCCTCTTCACAATCGGGTCGGTGACTGCATACACATCTGGTCCTAGTAGTACATTCTGGTAAAAAAAATATAAATTTTTTTGAAAATTTGAAATTGATCAACAAACCACAACCCACTTTCAAATCTCAAAACTCAATGAAATATATATATATATTATAGCTAAACAGCTTTCTCTATCTCAATATAGCTATAAATAAGTCCTTTCCACAACAGAAGCTTGCTAGTTTTCAAGAGAAAGACAAGAGAAAGACAAGCTTACATCGATCATCATGTCAGTGTCAGAGTTGACGGGGTCTCGTCCCCAACCCTGATACACACTGTAAAAATTATAGCGTGAAAACCCACCAAATTCACACCAAAGTGGTGGTGTGAATGCCCACCACACATGCATAGTGTGTCTTTCACACTTTCTTCCTAGTGTGAATGCAAACTTAGTGTGAAATTCGCACTCAATGGAATAGCATGGACCCTTTACCGAACATTAATTATATTCTTGTGCGGGCAAAAACCAATGCTATTATCATTGTAATCTACCATATAAATGTTTTGTATACTTGTGTGCTAGATAAGAGAGTTGACTAAGATTTTAGTCGAGATCTGGGATTACACCAATCTCTTTTTGGAAAAAAATGTTGATAGCTATGTATTACTAGAATCAATGTAATTTAAATAATTCAGCATTAATGTAAGTATAAGTTCATAGTGATTATGGTGAAAATTCACACTAAATTTGGTGTTTACTTCACACCCAAACGATGAGGTGTGCGCATCACACCATATTTTGGTGTGACTATTGTTACAAGTGATTCACGCTTAATTTGGTGTGAACTACACACCTTTTGGTTTACAGTGCAGGGCCTCCTATAGCCCTAGATGTCGTCTCCCTCTTCTCCGCTTGATCCTGAGTCGCTAGAGTCAGTATCAAGCAAGTCTAAAACTTTCACAGCACTGTAACTGGTAGACGCCATTTTTCCAAATTGACTTCGAAAAAATATTTTTTTTTGCATAGTTACCTGGATCACACGACACGCTCACTTTTTTCCTATGATGTAATAAGCATTACCTAAGACTGTACGCAATGGGGAGGCCCCCAGTTGAACTGGCGATTTTATAAAAAAAAAGAAGACAGTAAGTCAAACCGCAAAGTCTTGGTCGGCAAAGAAGCGGTTGTTTCAATGTGTTATGGAGGGCTACTGGGCTCAAGCAATTTTTCGCTGCTTCTACAAAGCTCTGGAGATGACTGGATCCATAAATGAAGCTGCTGTGAAGAAGGTAACTTTTTTTAAAATTCGACGGAGAACCGATGTTTTTTTTTTTGCCGAGGAAGAAATAAACACAACTGCTGTGAGGTACTGTCGAAGCAGCCCTGGCTGAAAGCTATTTTAGATGCTTCTCCAATGCATTGGGCACCTGTGTATGCAATCTGAAGGTTCTAGCTATAAAGTAACTATTTTTAAAAATTCGGAGAAGCCAACCGGTCTTCACCCGCTTTTAAGCGGGATTGGGAACGAAAGGGTTAAGGAGATCCATTTTGGATGTTTCACTCGATCCGAGTCCAGCTCATGTAGCAGCAGTTGACCAGTGACATTTTCCAGCGATGATTGAGCGGCAAAAAAATCTACGTATGTTTCCTTGGCCCATCTTCTCACCACTTCACAGCTGAATCCCATGGATGTGGCGGCAATCTTGCAAGACTGTACAATTCCCATACCACTACATACACATGCACCAAACACCTGTAAACTGGTTGCCTTTTGTATGGAGAATGTAGTATTTCGTTCTGTACACGATTGCAGAGTGTTCATGCCTTCCTCAATGAGATTCAGGTGGTCATGCACAAAACTTCGTAAGGTATCCGGAGTTCTGGTGAGGGCGCTGCAGGAGAGGACGCTGCAGGAGGAGGAGACATGGAGATGTGTCTACCCCTTGGGACTTTCAGCTTTCCAAAGTCCTTGATCATATTGTCAGCAGTTGTACTGCTGGCCCTCTTGGAAGCTGGAGATACATTAGATATATCTGACAAAAGTAGCAGATCTCCCCTAAGTCTTTTTTTCCCAGTTGCAATTGAAGAAGCCATTGCAGTTCAATTACAATAATAGCAACGTGGTAATTTTACAATTGCCGTGCGGTAATGTGAGGGAAAGTCCCTTAAGGAATCGGCGGTGCAGTTAGGGAAAGCCCCAGTTTGGATTGCGCCCGAGTAAAAGGGGTGCGGCTGAAGTTTAGCTACGATTAGTGACGCGGGGAGCACAAATTCATGAAGTCAAAAAAAAATGGCGTTTAATGTATGGGAAGTCAATGGAAATAGTTTGGTTCTCCTACTTCTGCTGTTTGAATTAGTTCAGTTTAGTTGAAATGGGTGTTAGACAAGTTGCAAAAGGTATGTCTGAAGTGAGGGAGACTACAGTAGGTATAAGTTGTGAGATCTGTACTTTCTACTCTTTAAGCTGGACGCACTGTATACTATAAGATGTGCATTATTTGGAATATCAAATCCTAAAACACATCCTACATAACTAGTCCCAACCAAACACACTCACACACAACAGAACCACATTATTAGCAAGCTTCAGTCTTTACATTAATAAAAATAAAAAAAATAATAAAAAAATTAAAAAAAGAAGACAATACTGGTACTGCTTCAGTCAGATAAGTTGATTCTATGAGTAACTAAAGACTTTTGAGAGACATTCAATGAAACAGTGTGCTGTGTATTAATTATTGAAACCACAATGAATCTGAATTCTTATCACAATGCTTCAACTTCATGCCACCACAAGGATTAATAACTTTTGTGGTGACTATATATAATATAACTGGTAACATTCTTGGTGACTTGCATGCAGCGTATATAGCCAGCACTCCAGGATAGCAAATCAACTGCATGCTGCAAGAAATTATTACGACGTGACAAAAGGTGGTGTTACCCACTAAAGCTAGTACACACAGAGCTGATAGCTTCACATTTTCTCAAAAATCAGCCCGAATTTAAAAGTAGCACAATAAAATATCTTAAATCTTTGTTCTGAGTAAGTACATACTTAAGTCAATCATTAATTGTCAGTAATAAATATACAGACACACAAACAGACAGGACGACTCACTAGACCCTCTAGCGCTACAGTGAATAAATGGCTGACTACACCCATTTATAGTTCTTCCACATTTAAAAGAAAGTCCATGGAAGCTACTGTACCACTATTATAAAAACAATACATATCTACTATATGATATATAAATGGTTGTCTTATACCTTTCAGCTCACAGTCCACTTCTTCTGATTAAGTTCCATCCCTCCCAAGCCCTTACTGTAAATTTGAGGAACTCCTATAAAAGTAAAACATAAATAATTGAGTAAATAAATAAATAAATAATACAAATAACTGTACACCATGCTCCAATATACTTTCACCTGTTGGTATTGTATGTGAGTCTGTGTATGGAGTGGCTCAGTGTGTCTGTATGTGTGTGTGAAGTTTTCCATACACACCTCAAAATGTGTATCGTTTCAATAGCGACAGCATAGCCAATGCTCTCTGTAAATATATTGTGTTGTGTTGAAGACCAAAGCCAAAGCTGAACATCCACTTGTCAATATTTTAGCTAGTTATCATTTCACCATCATTCCACATTTAGCTAGCATGCACAATTTTTCCTTGTTTGTACAAGCGCATTATATAACTATCACATTTTATTACTCGTTGCATCATTTCCAACTCCTCATTTACACATACGTAAGTATCCGTACTTATCAAACAATCTAATATAGTACTAATGATGTACTTCAGCACAAATGGCGAGTGAGCTGGTCCGACTGAAATATAAATTTGAATGCTAGCCACTTATATTAACTTTTTGCTATTTTTACATAATCTATTTGTGTCGTATACATATATACACTAAAATCTCAATTGAGACTTGTTAATGAAGGTCTTGCTTCGCTCACACGATGCTAATTAGTGGGATCCCAATGCAGGGAACCAATTCCATTGAACAATCCCTGTCTATATTACTAGAGCGGAAGTTTCAGACAACAACCAAGAGGCCAGCCTTTACGATTGACTCATCAGACGTTGACCGTGCACGAGTATTTCCCTCTTCATGTTGTGATGCAATGCTAGTTATGCAAGTAGTGTAATCTGTGCTATGTCACATACATATGTATACATTCTACAATCCCTTCCTTACAATTATGATTGCTGTATTATGCCAGATCTTCTGTGGATAGTCATATATATACTGACATGATCACTACACTACAACACTTGTCAGTTTACTCTATACTTCCCAGTACATGGTACACTTCTTATAGTCAGTATTACAAGGCACCCTCACTGCTACAATTTGTAATGTTGGACCATTTTTCCTGTCAAAACCTGCTATCTAGGTCGACAACTAGCTAACACAAAAAAGTGAGGGTCAAAGTACAACATGACATATGTACGTCTACACGCAAACTAGTATGAGCTACAGGCCTCGGCATAACTTCAATGGTTGTTGAAAATTAAATGTGTTTACATATTCAAAGACGACAAAAAAAAATATAGTGCTGCTGGGTCTGCTATGCTTTATAAACTAGTGATGTGCCTGAGCACAAATGGCGAGCGAGCCTAAAGCTATACTATTGTTAAACGATTGATTTACATACACTCATGCTATTAAAAAAAATCAAGATTTTGAATTAAGTATATAAGGTAAAGGGGATTCAAAGCCATAATAACCACACCCGCAACTATTTGAATTGAAAAAAAAAAAAGCAACAAAAAACAAGCCATGTTATTAAAGTGTTTTCTTTATGATACTCATTAGCTAAGTAAGCTAAGTAGTAGTTGTAACACATAATACTTCACACTTAACTGAGCATACCTGCACAAGGCTTTCCTTCGTGGCAGTCTAGTGGACAGTGAATTTTCAAGTAAATACTGTTGCATAGGGATTATAACTACGACAAAAAGTACATTAACTTAACACCGCCACTAACTCGAATAGAAATGGAACTCCCGAAAGTTTTTGAGTTCTAACTGTACCCGCAAAATAATTCAAAGCAGTAAACAATTCAATTTCTAGGATGATACGGGTAATGATCGATAAACCAGAGGAATCTGTTTAGTTAAGTTTGGGACGGGGTCAAACGCCGAGTTAACACAAAAATACGAGAGGGTCAAAGTACAAAATGACATACGTACTTCCAAACATATGTGACAGTGCCTAGGAAAAGGGACCATTTCCGTAAAATCAAAAATGTACAGTATAGCCCAAACACCGACAAAAAACATTTTTTGTTGGTTTTCTTTTTATTGGCCCACAGGTATCTCCTACCCTTTAGCTACACTGACATCAAATTTGAGTGGCTGAAACCATTGTTAAAGGTCCGAGCGCCCCGTTTAAACACAGTCACCTTTTACTCTCTACTTTGACCTTCCGTGCGTGCACGGAAATCCAACCCGCGAGTAATTGAAAATCGTGGGCGAATTCAATTTGTTGACTAGCAACAAATTACCCCTACCTCGGATAATCGCGGGTAAATTCTTATAAGTTTTTGTTATAGCATTGCAGCAACAGAATAGAAATAATAAATGTGAATACATAGGTTGATGTTGCTATTTATGGAGTCTTGTAGTTGGAGTCTGCAGACCTGGAGACTCCTGGGACTATTTTTGTGAAGACACTGGAAGAATCAGCAAGTCTCTGACTGGACAAAGGTTTCAGTGATGATGAGGACTTCTGTCACACTGCAACAAGAGAAGGCAACACATTTTGAAAGTCCATCATTTTTGTTCATTGATTTAAAGAGATTCCTATTATTATTCATTGTTCATTTGTTCCAAAACAGGCAACAAGCTGGCTGCAAGACAAATATAATCCTAAACTTAGCTAGCCAGTGAACTAACAAACCAAGCTAGTTGATCATTTCTAAAAAAGTGACTGTATTATAGTTACCATGATTTACTGTATATCAAACTGTTGGAAACAGAAAAAAAAAAAAAAAAGAAGCACAAAACGGTTTGCAAAATTATGTCTATACGCATCTAGTACTATTTAAAGCCATACCTGTCTAGTACTTACACAATGTAGGGTCTAAACTGAGTAAGGCCTCCCCCATGAAGTAAGCGGCCCCAACTATAACTTACTGCCGTTCAGCTGATCGCCACCATTTTCCAAGCATAAGTAAACAGTCTTACGTAACCCGTAACGCGGACTTCCGGTTAGATTACGGAATTCAACGTTAACTCCGCGAGAAATTGAATAAGAAGTTTATCGCAGTTTTCTCGAAATAACTGTGCTCAAGTTGGTTAGATTGCCGCTGTATATTTAGTGAACCAAGCAGAGCCTGCCTATAAACTTGGTATCAAAACACCCCATAAGAAGTGCTCTACACAGTGGTATGAATAACTCATTTTTCATTTTTTTACGGAAATGGTCCCTTTTCCTAGGCACTGTCACATATATATATAAACAAACAAACATCCCCGATTTTCAATTATGTTACCCCTGTAAGTGTCTCGCTCGCTTCACTCGCTCGCTAATAAAACAAAAAGTTTAGGCGTTTAGGTCTGCGCCAATTAGCTTGGACCCGCCACTCACTGTTCAGCAGATCCATTTCTTTGTTTTATCAAGACGATTTACCAACTTATGTAATTAGTGGCGTGGGCGAAAATAGGGGTCACATGCTCCATATTAAGAAGTAAAAAATAAATAAATAAATGAGCTAATTTTCACGTTCTAACAGCCAATATTATGTTAATTAAAACTTAACTGGGTTAAGTTTTAATTAATATAATAATGGCTATTAGAACAAGAACATTTGCTCATTATTTCAGCTGAGAATGACTGAATCATTAAAGAAAACCTTAGATAATACTATAAAACATCAATTCATCTAACCATTTGATTTTGCCTATTCCTGTTGAAAATTTTGCCAGGATGTCAAAGGTATCTTGAAAAGTATTAACTGATTCAGTGTTTCTGGAATGCTTTATCTTCTATTTCTTCTTCACACAATTCTAGACCAAATACATAATATAGCCATTCTATACTAAGCCATATCTTCATAACTTACTACTACTTGTTGCACAGTTAAGCCAGTATCATCAGCAGCTTCTTCCAACACATGCTGACATGCCTATGCTTCACTGAAACACCAGTCACCCCAGCTCTGAATAGAGTACTTAAAAGGTAAGTCTGAGCAACACTAAACGCTTTCCCTAACCTGTCCAACGACGTCGGAAGCTCGATCGCAGCTATAACAGCTCAAGACCCACACTCCAAAAGGCTTGCTTCTCAGAAAGCAAAATGGAGCTCACTGCGCGGGTGGAAAGAACTAGGTGTGGCTTTAATAGGCACTTTTTGGGGGGGTGATGACCCGTCTACGGAAAGAACTAGGTGTGGCTTTAATAGGCACTTTTTGGGGGGGTGACGACCCGTCTACGCGCAAAGATTCCAGTTTCACCCGATCTTTCCATCCAAGGCTTCCAGGAATCGCAAAATATTTCTATCCAACCATGCACCGTGCATGTGCCGTATGTAATAGTCTGGCGTAGCTAGACCCTTTACCTACTGCTTCGGTAGGTAAAGGGTCCGGCTACGCCATGGCTTCCCGCCAAAAGCACAAATAGGAGGACCGTTCCGACCCCAATGTCACCCACCCACATTGGGGGCGGACCACATTGGGGGCGGAAAAGTGCGTGAATCTGGTGAACTGTAGTAAAAAGTAAAAGGAATATAAACCTGCAAGTAATGACTTCACCATTGATTGACGGATGGCGTGAGGCTGATGTGGAGTCATTGAAGCAAGGTAAGATAAACTGGTACTAGCTATAACTGTGTGTGTGTGTGTGTGTGTGTGTGTGTGTGTGTAATATATATAATATATATAATATATATATATTATATATATATATAATATTTATATTCCACCCTAGATATCTTGGTACATGACCGTGAAATGGCTAGATATTTCACTCTCAGGCTTAATTTTCACTGCATCTGGCTTGTGAAAACAAATTAGCCTGCTCAGTGAAATATTTTGCCATATCATACTCTGACTCATGTAATAAGTACTATAGCTATGTGTGTAAATACATGAGTCAGAGTTTGATGTGGTGAGATATTTCAGGAGCAGGCTAATTTATTTTCATGAGCCTGAGGCAGTGAAAATGAAGCCTGAGACTCATTCAAAGTGAAATATCTTGCCATATCACTCTGATGAGTGTAGTAAGTCGTTTATTCTATGCTAGAAATCTTCACTGGAGTAGTTTGTATTAGTCTTGCAGGACCAGACCCTTTCCCAAACACAAAGTGAGGAAAGGGTCTGGTCAAGTGAGGGGGGGGTGCGCTGTACCGGACCCACGAATTCCTGGGGAAAGTGCGGTGTTAATCATAACACCAAATTACCACAAAACGCGAATTAGAAGCGTTACGCTTATTGCTCAGCTCTCACAGTTCGCTTCTATTTAGGAGAATGAAGCTGAAAAGAAGTTGGGAGTGACCTTAGATGAAGTATTGGAGATCCATAGAGGCAGTTACTTGCATCAGAATTGGAATGTTCTTCTCTTCTTCGCCTGACCAGAAGATAAGTCACTTCTGCATGAACAACAACTCAGCCATAGTTAAACAGAGCCAGTTGAACAGCCAACTGAGAGAGCAGAGCAATAAGCGCAACAGTTCTAATTCGCGTTTTGTGGTAATTTGGTGTCATGATTAACGCTGCATTTTCTTCTGGAATTTGTGGGTCTTGTACAGCGCACCCCCCTCACTCGACCAGACCCTTTCCTTGCTTTGCGTTTGGTAAAGGCTCTGGCCCTGCGAGACTAAGTTTAGTAAGGTTGGTTGCTTGGATAGGCTGTAATAAACTGAACTAGTAAGCTAGGCCTGTTGTTATAGAGTATAGAGTATTAGGGTGATGAGCTTGTGCAATACAGCCATGAGATAACACATGTGATAAAACATGAGTTATCTCATGGTCACTTACCTATAAATAAAATTGTGAAGATACTTAGCTTGGAATCCGGCTGTATTTAATGGTTACATTGCTAGTTAGCTCAAAAGAATGAGTCTCTGTCAAAGTTAACAGATGTAATTTTATTTTTTAGTCTGTAGAAATGCCCATACTGCCATGCTTTCATACTGTGTACACAAGATACTTTGTAGCTAGATGTTATGAAAGGTGCTAATTAGGTGTGATGAAAATTGATAGCTAATACCAATTGTTGGTGAATAAAACCCTCTCGAACCAAATGTTTGATAACTTTTATCGAAACCTATAAACTTTAAGCGTTAGTTATCTAGCACGTTTATGAAAAGATCAAAGTTGCATAAACTTGTTTGAATTATGAAGTTAAAAGTCATCAAACATTATGTTCAGCAGGATTTAACACACCACATCCACTGAAAAATTCTTGTTAGAAAAAAATGTATCCAATGAAAAGCAGTTAATTTCCAAAGTTTTAAATTAACAGTAGAAATTAGTCCTAGATACATAGTTTCAGTCTTTTTATGATGTTTACTATGTTTGTTATAACAGAATGTTTGAAAAGGTGAATGCACTCACCAAATACAGATAAAAGCTAAATTTTATATGGTGGCTGTAATTAAGTAATACATGCAAATTGATGTAAAGCATTTTACCTTCAATTAGGGATGGGGTGTAGTGGAGGCAGAGTTATAGGATGACTTGACATGAAATCAGTTTAGAATAATTTCGTAGAGAATTGTATGCTGATTTACAACTTGTAATTCTTTAAAGAGACCCTTTCCTCTCCTTGTCTGCTCCTAGGAATAGTATAATTTTGCTGATAGCTATATGTTCCATCTTTCTATGTGAAATCACATGAGATAAGCTTGGCAAAAAAAAAAAATAGTCAAAATACCTACATACAAATATCATGCTTGCAGTTTAATAAATATCATTGGCGAGCGAGCGAGCGAGACACTATCAGGGGTAATTGAAAATCGGGGATATTTGTTTATATATAATTATGTGGGGACGTACGTATGTCATTTGTACTTTGACCTTTGCGTATTTTCGTGTTAGTTCGGTGGTCGACTCCATCTCAAACTTCACTAAACAGAGTCCTCTGGTTTCTCGATTATTACCCGTATCACCCTAGAAATTGAATTGTTTATCGCTTTAAATTCTTTTGCGGTTTTAAAACTTGAAAACCTACTAGAGTTCCATTTCTATTCGAGTTTGTGGCGGTGGTAATTCAATGCGCTATTTGTCAAGGTTATAAGCCGTACGCACAGTATTTACTTGAAAATGCATTGTCCACTAGATTAACCACAAAGGTAAGTCTTATGTAGGTATGTCCAGTTGTGTGAATGTATTGTGGGTTACAGCTACTACTTAGCTAAGTAATACAAAGAAAACATTTCAATACTTGTTTTGTTGTTGTTTTTTCGATTCAAACAGTTGCAGCGAGAGGTTACTATGGCATTGAAATACTTTTACCGTATAAACGTAATTAAAAAACTCGACGTTATTTTTAGTAGCTTTGAGTTGTTAGAAGTTAAAATCAATCATATGACTAGGCTCGCTCGCCATTTGTGCTCAAGCACATCACTAGTTATTACAATCTTATATATAACTATAATTGGCGACTGAGCGAGACACTCACAGGGGTAACACAATAGAAAATCGGGGATGTTTGTTTGTTTATATATATGTTTGGACATACGCATGTCATTTTGTATTTTGACCCTATCGTATTTTTGTGTTAACTCGGCGTTTGACCCCTTCCCAAACTTCACTAAACAGATTCCTCTGATTTATCTATCATTACCCGTTAGAAATTGAATTGTTTACTGCTTTGAATTATTTTGCGGGTGCAGTCAAAAACTTACAGGAGTTCCATTTCTATTCAAGTTAATAGCAGTGGTAAGTTAATATGCTATTTGTCATAGTTATAAGCCCTACTCAACAGTACTTACTCGAAAATTCATTGTCGCACTAGACTACTCATCAAGGTAAGTCTTGCGTAGGTATGTTCAGTTATGTGAAAGTATTGTGTTACAATTATTACTAAGACTAGTGATATGCTAGAGCACAAATGGCGAGCGAGCCTAAAACTATACTATTGTTAAACGATTGATTTCAACTTATATCACTCAAGCTACTAAAATAATGTCGAATTTAGGCGTATATACAGTAAATGCATTCCACATTCAACACCATAGTAACCACTCCCCGCAACTGTTTGAATTGAAAAAAAAAAAAGCAACAAAATCAAATCACGTTATTTAAACTTTTTCTTTGTGATATTCTTAGTAGTAGTTGTAAGCACAATACTTTCACACAACTGGACATACCTAAGCAAGACTTACCTTAGTGCTGGTTACTCTGGTGGACAATGAATTTTCAAGTAAATACTGTTGTGTAGGACTTACAATTGTGGCAAATACCATATTAACTTACCACCGAACTCAGGTAAGTTTTTTAGATTTAACTGCACCCGCAAGAGAATTCAAAGCGGTAAACAATTCAATTTCTGAGGTGATACAGGTAATGATCGATAACCAGAGAATTCTGTTTAGTGAAGTTTGGGACGGGGCCAAACACCGTGCTAACGCAAAAGTACGAGAGGGTCAAAGTACAAAATGGCATACGTACGTCAAAACATATATATACTAGTGGTGTGCTTGAGCACAAATGGCGAGCGAGCCTAATACTACACCACTGTTAAACGTTTGGTTTTAACTTCTAACATTCAAGCTACTAAAAAAGAGTCGAGTTTTTAAATTACGTATTATACGGTAAAGGCATTCAATACCATAGTAACCACTCCCCGAAACTGTTTGAATTGAAACAAAAAGCAAGTCACGTTCTTTAAACTTTTTCTTTGGGATATTTTTAGTAATTGTTGTAACGCACAATACTTTCACATAACTGAACATACTTACGCAAGACTTATCTTCATGGTAAGTCTAGTGGACAATGAATTTTTAAGTAAATACTATTGCTTAGGGCTTATAACTATGACAAATAGCGTATCTTACACAGGGCAAAAACTTGACTTTCCTGTAGTAACTCATTTAGGACATTTCATGCTTCCACTACCTTTCCTGTACAGGATAGGGCTAAATGTCCTATATGGTGCAGGGCATTTAGCCCTATCCTATACAGAATGGTGGTGAATGCATGAAATGTCCTAAATACGTTACTACAGGAAATTCAAGTTTTTGCCATGTGTTACCACTGCCACTAACTCGAATAGAAATGGAACTCCAGTAAGTTAGAGTTAAAACTGCACCCGCAAAAAAAATTCAAAGCAGTAAACAATTCAATTTCTAGGATGATATGGGTAATGATCGTTAAACCGGAGGATACTGTTTAGTAATGTTTGGAACGGGGTCGAACGCTGAGCTAACTCGAAAATACGAGAGGGTCAAAGTACAAAATGACATACGTACGTCCAAACATATAAAACAAACAAACATCCCCGATTTTCAAATTGTGTTACCCCTGAGAGTGTCTCGCTCGCTTCACTCACTCGCCAAAATATCACAAAGAAAGAAGTTAAATAATGTGACTTGTTTTTTTGTTGCTTTTTTTTTTTCCAATTCAAACAGTTGTGGGGAGTGGTTACTATGGCATTGAATACCTTTACTTTATAGCTATATACGTAATTTAAAAATTCGACTTTATTTTAGTAGCTTGAGTGTTAGAAGTTAAGATCAATCGTTTAACAATGGTATAGTTTTAGGCTCGCTCGCCATTTGTACTCAAGCACATCACTAGTAATATTATATATAATTAAGGACAGTATGCATGTACTATTAATCTTAACCTAAATAGGAATTTTTATATGAACAACTACTTTTAGTCCAGAGAGAATCAATAACCAACTATACATAAAGTATTGTTAATTTCACTGTACATTTCCTTCCCACTCCCCCTCTCCCAACCCTTTCCACATATGAATTTAGGTACCCACATTCGTACTCCAGGAACTATGTGCGTGTATGATCATCACATGCTTGTCATCAGAGGGATACATCCACACAGGAATACAGTTCTTGTAATACATTATACCAAACACGGTGGAGATACGTGTGGAAAATTGGGACTGGATAACAAAATCATAGAAGAAGAGAAAACTATCACAGACAAAATTGTAGTGGCAGTATACAAAGACGGTGCAGTAATCAACACACCAGAACAAGCAATAGTAAGAGCAAGGTCTCGTACGGGTGAGGCAAAATATAACCTTTTCGACAATAATTGCGAGTCATTTGTAAATTGGGCACTAACTGAAAAGAACGTCACTTATCAAGGCGATGCAGCACCTATGAAAATTGGAGGTGTAGTAGCAGCAGCTGCAGTGGTGGGTGTAGGTGTAGGTGTAGCAAAGTGCAAAGATGTAATGCATTATACTCCCTGATTATAGTAACATTTTTTTAGCACTGTCTCAGGGTGCCAAGTGCACACTCATTTTCTATGTAATTTATAACAAGAATGTTTTATACAATACTTATGTTGTTTTAAAGTTTTTTCTTGCTGGTTATAGTTCATCTATGTTGTATGTATTATGAAATATAATATTAATACGACAAAATATTTAGTATTAATGAGGAACTTTAGTTATGTATGTGACATAACTGAGCGGGAGTGTTTAGAGAGTGCATAACCAACCAGGCTGCTGTTCCATGAAAGTCTTCTTGTCAAATTTTGTGTTAGTTTTATGATGGACTATTTCTGTATATGTATAGTTGACATGTGTTGTATATTATATTATAGCCCGTTACCCGAGCGACCGCGCTTGTCGTTAAGAACTATAAATCTGATATAGTCTGGTATGCTCGTAAGAAAATGTATTAGCGGGGAAAAGTCTGATATAGTTCTTAGCAACCATAATTATGGTAGAAGGCAGATCAAAGCAAAATGGAATAATGAAGAGTTTGGGTACTTTAATACAATTACTAAGATAGCTAACGCTATACTTTGCTCGTTGTTTATGTTCTGGCTATAAAATAGTTATAAACCAAAATCATTAGGTTTGTATTTCGATTTATAAATCCTCGCCACTCGGGCTGCGCCCTCGTGTCTCGGAGTTTATAAATCGCATACAAACCTCAATTTTGGTTTATAACTATAACTTAACCCTTTCACCGGTATAACCGCCATATGGCGGTCGAGGTACCCATCAACACAAAAAGAATTATAAAAAATGAACCGCTCACGCTATCGACTACCAAAATAGAGCTTAAGCTTAGCTTTATTGCATATATTTTTATTAACGCGCAGGTATACGGTAACTAAGGAAACCGTGACGTAGTATTCCGTCGAATTTTATTAGCCTAATCAGCAGTAGCAAGGCTTCGCGGCTGAGTGCGGACGGTGTTATTAGTTTGTTGTTCGACGATGAGTTTGGATTATCTAAAGCGGAGAGCGATGAAGGGAACTTGCAAGAGAGCAGTACAGATATTTTTGCTTTCATTGGATCGTCAACAGTTACTTCTAGGGAAGTGGAAGCTTTAGAAGATGCTGTGCATTCTTCTGATGATAGCACTTGCAATGGATCTGAATCTTCAGATGCTGAAGGTGAGTCATAAACACTGGGAATGTCTTAGATAGCTGTGCTTAGCAATGCAATGATAGTTAGTTCTAGGTTTAGCTAATAGAGCATAGTAAGCTAGGTTATGCAGTTTACATATTAGCTGCAATGATAGCAACAAACACTGATTCAACACTAGCTAATGATAGCTATCACAGCTAACTCAATATTAGAGATCAATGTGTGATTTAGAAGTACATTTTATCAAGAAGAATGTTCAGGAAATAAACATAAGTAATTCAAATAATTTTTGTTTGCAATTTGTAGTTGTAAACAATACAAGTGAAGATGAAATATCTTCAAATTCAAGTGGACGTGCAAGCAGTTCAGATGAAATCAGTTGTCATGGAGACCCGACATTTGGAGTGGACGTGGACGATGTGGACATGGACGAGGTTGACGTGTATGTTCTTCTATTTGAAAGAAAAAAAATCTCGTCCTGGAAACCGACACGAATCTCGTATTCAATGCTCCTTTTGCAAGGTCCATTTATGTGTTGGACCTGAACGTAACTGTTTTTTGAAGTATCATACTGTTACAGATTTTTTATTATAAGCAACATGTTTGTAAAACTTTAGACTTTTTATTATAAAAATGTAATTCAATCATCTAGATGTAAATATAATTGTATAATCAACATATTATCACTTTTATATTAAAATAATTCAGTAAATATTATGAAACGTTAATTAATTTTTTGTGGTTTGTTGCTAGGCAACATATATGCGGTTTTTCAAAATCCCTAACTATTATGCTACATGAATATATATGGTTGCTAGGTACTTTTTTCAATGTTTAATTTGTTATGATTTTTTAAATCTATTTACATATTTTCTTTTTAAAAATCTACCGGTGAAAGGGTTAACTTTTTATTACATCATTATTATAATTTTATTATTGTACAATACAATCAGTAGCCACTTGTTAAATTAAGGAATTGTTTTCAAAATATTATTATTTCCTGTCTACAACTAGTGATGTGCTTGAGCACAAATGGCGAGCGAGCCTAACACTACACCAGTGTTAAACGTTTGGTTTTAACTTCTAATATTCAAGCTACTAAAAAAAGTGAGTTTTTTAATTATGTATTATACGGTAAAGGCATTCAATGCCATAGTAACCACTCCCCGAAACTGTTTGAATTGAAACAAAAAACAAGTCACGTTCTTTAAACTTTTTCTTTGGGATATTTTTAGTAATTGTTGTAACGCACAATACTTTCACATAACTGAACATACGTACGCAAGACTCTACCTTCATGGTAAGTCTAGTGGACAATGAATTTTCAAGTAAATACTGTTGCTTAGGGCTTATAACTATGACGAATAGCATAATAACTTACCACCGCCACTAACTCGAATAGAAATGGAACTCCAGCAAGTTTTGTTTAAAATGCACCCACAAAAATATTCAAAGCAGTAAACAATTCAATTTCTAGGATGATACGGGTAATGATCGTTACACCGGAGGATACTATTTAGTGATGTTTGGGATGGGGTCGAACGCTGAGTTAACTCGAAAATACGAGAGGGTCAAAGTACAAAATGACATACGTACGTCCAAACATATAAACAAACAAACATCCCCGATTTTCAATTGTGTTACCCTGAGAGTGTCTCGCTCGCCAATTATATTGCAGGTTACTACTGCATCCGTAGCCAAGGGGGGAGGGGGTGGGGTTTGGTCGAACCCCCCTTTAGGGTTACTGGAAGTAAATATTTTAGCCACACCCCACATATAACTTCTGGAAGATCATCATCTGTTCTATCGTGCTGAACCGGCGATGGAATTCTCTGCTGTTTCCCTAGGTGTATTTTATACTCTATATGGACGGCCTAGTCTGAGTCCAAGTGACCCAATAAACATTCAACTCCTTGGCTACAAAATTTCGCTCCCATATCGGCATGAATAAAGCTTGCTAAGTTACATCTATTCTTTACAAAGTGTAACGTAATGCACTTAATAATTAGTAAGAGTAATAGCATGGGTGAATGTAAGCAACGGAATTTTTTCAACAGATTAGGAAAGGAGCCATCGGGAATAATCTGAGAAAGTTAATCCTGAAATACACAGATTGTGAGTGCACTATATAATGTAGCTACACTGCAAGTGATTTAAAAAAAAAAAAAGCTGGCTTACTATTAGTAGCGAGTGATAGCACGGGTTACCCAGAGCTTTTAGGGGTCAATAGCGCTCGTAAGGCTATGGAAATGGCACTCCGATTCACAGGGCCAGAAGCTGTAGTTTTCCCATCTGTATACTATGCAGTATATCCTAGTTTACTGCATAGTCTACCATGCTGTCACTCCACATGCCCCCTCAGTATACTTTTAGATGAACTAAAATCAGACAGACCCTGTATACTGCTATGTATATTGGACATGTAAACCTTGTATATTCATGTAAACTTTGACACCATTATGTATACTTCCTGGTAAATGCCATGTAAACTATGAAACCCTTAGCAGATCACTCAGTATACTCCCATGTATACTTGACTTGTTTCATCCAGTATATTCCCATGTAAATTATAGTTATGAAACTACCCAGTATATTCCCACACAAACGCTACATATACATACTTGTATACTCCAAATTACTATAAATAATGTTGATTTTAATTAATACATTCAATAATAACGAGAAAAAAAAAGTTCAATGATCAACATAGTCTGATGTGACAGAATGGTTTATTTTAGCAGATTTCTGAGGAGATACCTAAAGACATTAAAATCATATTAAAATAATAGACATCAAGAGATCACCAATACAACAGATCACAGATATTTTATATACATCTATAAGATCACACATACTGTACCAAACTATAGATTGTACATACTTCAAATAAGACACTATGAATACATGACAAAACCAAATAATTTATCAAACAAAAAGAACATAATAATCAAAATACTTTACCTAACCATTTACCAACAAAATACTTATAAATCATTATATCACACACACCCTATCAAACCAATAGATCAGAGATACTTTATCAAACCAAAAAAATAGAGATACTTTACCAACCAAAATATCTCAATACTGTACGAACCAAAGGATCACACACACTTTACAAATAAAGAGATTTGCACATAATACACCAACCATGAGATCTCAATAGTTTACCAACCAAGATATTACACGTACTTTATTGACCAAGAGATCAGACATACTTTACCAACCAACAGATCACACGTACTTTACCAACTAAGAGATCAGACATACTTTACCAACTAAGAGGTCACATGTACTTTACCAACCACGAGATCACATGTACTTTACCAACCAAGAGATCACACGTACGTTACCAACCAAGAGATCACAAGCACCGTACCAACCAAGAGATCACACGTACGTTACCAACCAAGAGATCACAAGCACCGTACCAACCAAGAGATCACACGCACTTTACCAACCAAGAGATCACACGCACTTTACCAAACCAAGAAATCAGATATACTTTACCAACCAAGTAATCACGAATACTTTACCAACCAAGAGATTACACATACTTTATCAAACTAAGAGATCTCAGATACTTATCGACCTAGAGATCACACATACTTTACCAAGAGATCACACGCACTTTACCAAACCAAGAAATCAGATATACTTTACCAACCAATTTACCAACCAAGTAATCACAAATACTTTACCAACCAAGAGATTACACGTACTTTATCAAACTAAGAGATCACACATATTTTACCAACCAAGAGATCGATATACTTCATCAGCCAAGATATCAGACATACTTTACCAACCATGAGATCACACGTACTATTCAAACTAATAGATCTCAAATACTTTATCAACCAAGAGATCACACGTACTTTACCAACAGATCACACGTACTCTACCACCCAACAGATCACACATACTTTACCAACCAAAACTAAGAGATATCAAATACTTTATCAACTAAGAGATCAGAAGACATACTTTACCAACCATGAAATCACACGTACTTTCAAACTAATACATCTCAAATACTTTATCAACCAAGAGATCAGACATAGTTTACCAACCAAGAGATCACACGTACTTTACCAACCAACAGATTTCATGTACTTTACCAACCAACAGATTACATGTACTTTACCAACTAAGAGATCACAATACTATACCAACCATGAGATCACACGTACTTTGTCAAACTAATAATACTTTATCAACCAAGAGAATACACATACTTTACCAAGAGATCACACGAAACTAAGAGATATCAAATACTTTATCAACCAAGAGATCACACATACTTTACCAACCAAGAGATCACACATACTTTACCAACCAAGAGATCACATAAACTTTACCAAATTCCTTCCAGCACTCAGTTAACTTTCAGTAAAAGTAAAACTACCACATACTGCAAGAAATAAAAAATTAGCACTATTAAAGGTCTTAAAATCGTCGTTTGAGTAAGTTCAGACTTAAATAAATGATAAAACGTCACTAATCTCCTAAATCAGAATTGAAGGGACAGACAACAGACAGGACGACTAACCCTCTTGCGCATGCCACGCTGGTTTCCCTTATGCAACTACCCCCCCCCCCCCAAATCATGGCCGTGCCCCTTTGCCCCCTCCTCCCTTTCGAAAATAAACTCTGCATACAAGGGATCACACATATCAAACCAAGAGATTATAAATAAATACTTTACCAGACCAATAGATTACACTGGAAGCACTGTATGTGAGGCCAAGAGTCACATGTACTTTACAACCAAAAGATTAATACTTTACCAAATTAAATCCTTTATTAACGGGCTCTAGTCAGAGTATGGTGGTTGTGACAGACACATACAACTTCAGGTAATATTAGTTTGGGGAAGTTAGGAGGTGGAGCCTACTCTAAGGTGAGGAATTGGTAAACACAGCATATTCTCTGTCAGAATGCTGCTGGTGACATTTCAACCTTTGGAGCTGATCGCACTGACACAGCGTTAAGCTGGAGGTGCTTGGCTCAGTAGGAACCCCCCTCCTTGAAGCTATAATTAAAACCTACTAAATTGGGAAGTGGGTGGGTGGGTTATATAAGATCAACAGACACTTTTCTGTGAAAGCTACAGAAGCTACAGGTTGCACGTGGTGGTACTAGCTTGTATGTTTGTGTGTATACCCGCTCATACGCGGTATGGTAAGCCCGTGTGTGCGTATGAATACCATGCAGGTACCCTAGACAGGGATTCTAATGCTACTACACCAACTCTGCTGGCCGTTAACCTCAGTTATTGGGACCGTTAACTCCATTTAAAGCAAAAGATATATAATATCTTGGTATGTATACCAAAGCAAGAGATTACACATGCTTTACCAGCGCTGTGATTGAGGAATGCACTTAGTAAAAAAACAGCAAAAACATAAAAAACAAAAACGCAAGCATTTCAGTCATGCGAATCTGTGACAATGGCATGTGAGTAAATCAATGTTCATATATATAGTCAATTATTTCATATATTTATAGATTCACTGCAATGACAATGTTATCATTGAATTGTAAAAATTATTAGTACTAGCAAGTACCACGCCACACAGTAGTGCTTGACATATTACAAAGTAAGAATGCAGTAGCACAAGTTATCTTGCTCAGTTATTCTCTACCATTGATTAAGGTTACATAAGTTTCCCTCTCCTGCTCTTTTTTCTGAAATATGTGAGCTTTTATTTTTCTCCCACCTCTCCTTTCTTCAGCTCTTTCTTTTTGAATCATGTAGTCCACTTTTCCTTTGTCTACCTCTCCTGCTTCTGTATTTGTCCTACTATCATGATTGTGAACTTGAGCTTTGCGAAACTTTTGCCTTCCTTTGGGAAACTAACCTCTGCCTTTACTCGTCAATTCCTCCCTCTTTTTAGTTACAATTAATCGCTCGCCGTTTTGCAATCTCTTCCATTCAATTTTAAACCTGCGTGCCTTACCTCATCGATTCCACCTGCTTTTTTGTTACGATCAATCACCTTTCACCTTCTTTTTCGTACTTTTGCCTCGAAACCTACACCGCCTTCCATCGTGTATTGCACCCTCTTTTTTTAATTCACCACTTTTTGTGACGACATGTTACCTATTGCGATATAACGACATTTTACCAAACCTTTAAAGCTCGTGAATTATTCATGAATACACACACCATCATCGTCGGTCGGCGTTACTAACACACAAGCGTATTATTGTATACATTAACAGAACAATAGTACAGAAATAAGAATGATATAAAAAGTAAACTTTTAAAGAAAGCTGCTGTAGTAGCTAACCCCAAGTTGAAGATAAAGGACAGCCAGAGTCACTCAGAGTTGCCACAACACATCTCAAGAAAGAAAAAGTGGAAGGTAAGACATAACACAGTATACTTGACAGGACAGTACACTGGACAGGACAGTACACAGACTGGCCTCAGTGCATGTTCAAATCCCAGTATACAGGACAGTACACAGACTGGCCCCAGCCCTGACAATCACACAAGTTGGATATGCTTGTTTCATGAAAGCCTAATGTAACCTATTAATGACACTACAAATATATTACAACCTGCTACCAAATAATATTGGCATTACTTCTATTGATTGCTCAATATTGGTCGTTAAACAAATAGGAAAAAAAACCCTATCTACATATCAGATTTACCTGTACCCTAGACACAACAGCAGAAAATCTTTCCACACTCACAGTTTACACTAGTAATGGAATAAAAGGGTAGACAAATAACCACCCAATTCTTCGATTACAAGCACATCGTAAACTTTATAATTGGTCAATCGAACCAAACGGCATAACTAAATTCAGGACCGTATAGAGCAGGAAAGCTGTGTTGCTGTTTTTTCTCCATTCCCATAAATTTTGTACTGAGTTTCGGAATAGCACTTCCCCTCTAATTACTAGTGGTGTGCTTGAGCACAAACGGCGAGCGAGCCTTAAACTACACTATTGTTAAACGATTGGTTTTAACAACTAACACTCAAGCTACTAAAATAAAGTCGAGTTTTTAAATTACGTATATACGGTAAAGGGATTCAATGCCATAGTAACCGCTCCCCACAACTGTTTGAATTGAAAAAGAAGCAACAAAATCAAGTCACGTTATTTACACTTTTTCTTTGTGATATTCTTAGTAGTAGTTGTAACACAATATTTTCACACAACTTAACATGCCTACGCAAGACTTACCTTCGTGGTTAGTCTACTGGACAATGAATTTTCAAGTAAATACTGTTGCGTAGGGCTTATAACTGTGACACAAAATAATTCAATTCAAAGCGGTAAACAATTCAATTTCTAGGTGATCACTAAACCAGAGCGAACACAAAAATATGTGAGGGTCAAAGTACAAAATGACATACACGTCCACACATTTATAAACAAACAAATATCCCCGATTTTCAATTGTGTTACCCCTGAGAGTGTCTCACTCGATCTGCTTGCTCGCCAATAAAGTATTCTAAGGTGCGAGCTTTCCAATGGTGCAAACCACGGATGCGAGCTGCTTCTGTTAGAAAGTTATTCAAGTTTTTCTTACAACCAACTCAACTTGGACATACTATATAAGAAATTTATAGCCCGTTACCCGAGCGACCGCGCTTGTCGTTAAGAACTATAAATCGGATACAGTCTGGTATGCTCGTAAGAAAATGTATTAACGGGGGAAAGTCTGATATAGTTCTTAGCAACCATAATTATGATGGAAGGCAGATCAAAGCAAAATGGAATAATGAAGAGTTTGGGTACTTTAATACAATTACTAAGATAGCTAATGCTATACTTTGCTCGTTGTTTATGTTTGGGCTATAAAATAGTTATAAACCAAAATCATTAGGTTTGTATTGCGATTTATAAATCGCATACAAACCTCAATTTTGGTTTAACTATAACATAAATACTTTATACCAAACTAAAAACTACATCAAATGAGATCTACCAAACTTGGAAACTGACAAGAGTAAAATTAAGTAAGGGGCGACCAGAAGGATAGTAAAGGCGACCAGAATAGTAAAGGGTGGGCAACAAGATAATTTACAAGAAATAAGAAAAGTAAGAACAACCACCAGGAATAAAGAAATTGGAAAGGGTGGCTAGTATGAATAAATGTGAAGGGAAACCAAGGAATACAAGTGAAAGGCAACCAACAAGAAACAAGGTAAAGGATGCACAGGTACAGGGCAACCACAAGGAATAACATACCAGCAGGAATAAGGGAAAGGGTAGAGTCATTGGTGGGAATAAGGGCAACCAGTGGGAATCAACCGGCTGGAATAATTGGCAACTATTAGATAAAGGCAATCCTGCAGGAATAAATATAAAGGGCAAACAAGTAATATAAAGGTCAACTGATAGGAATAGGATAAGGAATGAATAGGGTAAAGGGATCGATTGGGCAAGTTCCTCAGAGTCTCCTCGAAACCTGCTGTAAGATGGACTGGTTCCGGTTTACTTTCAGGCTTTTAGAAGCTTATTTTGCTCGTTATAAGGCTATAGCTACCTACTTTATATTCCTGGCTGTTTGTTTGTGGGGTTTTGTGGTTGATTTGCGGTAGAAATTCAAAAATCAAATTCGAATTCTAAAAGACGCCCGAAATGTTTCAGAAAGTCGGCGTCAAAAGGGTTAATCATTGGATACCGCAGGAATATCACGATTCTGTCGGCTAGCATTTACACGAATGCCGCAGGCATGAGAGTAAATGCCACCAAAACAGTGATATTCTGCGGTATTCAATGATTAATTTATATTTCTTAATAGGCCACTTGAATCAATAATAATAAAATTAGCAGGTAATGGTTGAGGACAATCACCAGGACTATGATAAGACCATTAGCAGGTGAATGACATTGCCAGCAAGATTACATTAAAGAACTATCTTGCAGCTTAAAACTAAATTGGTCATGAGATAAAATACTCTATAAAATATTATAAATATACTGGTGACTCATGTATGCTACACAAACACACCAATCTGAACCTTTTTACATGCAGTGACAAAATATGAAGTAAAAGTTATGAAACATTTACACAAGCTAACAACATCTACCAAAACGTTCACTCCCACAAGACCTACCCAACAAATACATATCTGTAAAGCTAGTTAGTAGCTTCTTACCCAGTAGGAGCTCATGACAACAGAATGAGACGTGAAACCCATTGCTTCTCATCCATACTGAATTAGATTCCTACATCACAATTATAGTAAATATTCAATAACTAATGGTGAGCATAGCAAAAAAAAAAAAAGAGAGAGAGAGCGACAACCTAGCTTAAAACGAAACACTAAAGGTGCGAACCCTCAGCACTCCCTGTACACTAGCTAGCTACTACAAAATCATTTCTCAGGCCACAAGAAGAACCATTTATTTGGCTAGCTAACCAGAACCTCAGGTATGCCTAATGGTTATCATCACATATACTTGAGGGCTTGTGAGCAGACAAGAAATTAGTAAATTAACACTGGGGTGGACATTATAGATGAATGGAAGTGATAAAAGCATAAACCACTGCCTCAAATCTCTCCTTTAAAAAGAAAGTCAAACACAAGATTTTCAATAGAAAACTCTCAACATCACTGAACTGATACATGTGCCTTTACCATGTGACAACAGTCAATATCCTGAACAAGTCTAATACCATGCAACTGATGCATATGCCAAATGCAAGAACACAATGTGTCTCCTGTTATTCCTCTCACCCAACATAACCAGGGATGCATACAGAAAAATGTTCCAGGGGGGGGGGGGGGGGGGATTTTTTTGTTGAGATTATTAAACTTACACATTAGCTATTAATGATCATCCTTATAATGCCACTACATTTTGTTGATTAAATTTAATTGCTTTAATTTACACATTCCTCAACTAAACATTTTATTAAGAAAAAAACTCTTTTATAAATCATCTCACAGTTTCTACCTACATTTAGTATGATTCTCATTAATTGCATTCCATGCTTGTTTTGTTTTGTGTTCCTATTATTATCCCGCTACAACCAAATACCTACACTACTTGTTCTTTTTCTTGTCTTAGTGCAAACTAAATTGAAGGTAAGGCATTAGAGTCACTACACATGGTTTGTGTAGTTTATACATACATACATACACATATACACACAAAAAAAGAATCTAATGCAATAATCAAAAAGCAGCTGCTGGCACTGAATATGTCTAATTCTAGTCTGAGAAACATGGACCTAAGGAAGTTTTTTTTCTGTGAAGACTCCTGACCGTGAAGTATCTAGTGGTGAACAGTCAGATGTGGAGAAGCAAGTAGAGAATTCATCACTTGTACCAGACAATCCAGCTTTGCCTCCACCAGATAATCCAGCTTTGCCTCCACCAGATAATCCAGCTTTGCCTCCACCAGACAATCCAGCTTTGCCTCCACCAGATAATCCAGCTTTGCCTCCACCAGACAATCCAGCTTTGCCTCCACCAGATAATTCAGCTTTGCCTCCACCAGACAATCCAGCTTTGCCTCCACCAGATAATCCAGCTTTGCCTCCACCAGACAATCCAGCTTTGCCTCCACCAGATAATCCAGCTTTGCCTCCACCAGACAATCCAGCTTTGCCTCCACCAGATAATCCAGCTTTGCCTCCACCAGATAATCCAGCGTTTCTTCCAGCTAAAAGGATAAGGCTTTCACAAAGCGAAAAGAAAAAGAGTTACAAAGCTAAGATTCTGTCATTACTGCAAGAATGGCAAAGCAGTGTGAGCATCAGAGTGTAGTAGACATGTACACTTCAGCAGCTACTCAAGAAATTGAGAAGAAAAAGGAGAAAAATCGTAGTATTCTATTGAAGTTATTTAGGTCTGTGTACTTTTTGGTAAAGAATCGCATTCCACACTCAAGTACATACAGTGAGCTTGTTCAATTACAGATAATGAATGGCGACAAGCTACTTGAGCAGCACTTGGCTGAAGGTCCTTTAAGGGTGGCCGCACATAGCAACGCGCACTGCCTGTAGATGCGGACATTAATTTATTCCCCGCCAATACCCCACCATTTGATAATACGCGAGCAGAAACTATCGCGCAGTAGTAGCAGAAGTATACTTTGCGAAGTTGTGGTGTTTTAGTTTAGCTTCTTGTTGTCTCATATCCGTTTACAGCAACTCTCCATACGTCGTCTGAGCTCACGCAGCAAGGTGCAGGCTGCCTCTCCTCCTGTAGCCGTTCTCCGGACTCTGCACACCTGAACTCAAGCGGGTGGATATACCAGGCTCGATTTCTGCAGAGCGAAGACTTCCCAAGCTGCGCAGATCTAATACCTTCACCTATGGCTATCTCCAATAAACTGCTCTCTCTTCTGACTCTATTGTTATTGTTGTATTGATGTTTGTTTACTCTTGATATAGGCGGGCTCTTCTTAGAACCAATACAAACTAATTGAAAAAAAAATTGCTCGCGTACTCGTAGTACGAGATATGGGGGTGGGGCTATTTCTTTAAAATTGCGAGTGGAATAGAAGTATCCAATTTTGAATCAGTTTTTCTTGGAATCAAATAATGAGAACGACTATATTTTTTGCACACGTGTAGAACACAAAAAAAAGAAGGGCACCACAATTTGAATTTTTCAAAATCTTATGAAAGGAAAAAAATGTAAATAAATCATAAAGTAATATTGAAATGGAAAAAAACTCGTTGTCTTGCCCAAGAGTATCGTCTTGGCTAGCGACGTACAAAATTCTGGAGCTCCAACTTGCCGCACCGCTCCAAAAAGTTGTTTCAAAGTTTTACATCGGGGCCATGATATTTCCTTCAGATTCACTCCAAAGTCGGTGTGCAGTATCTTCGGCAGGTACTTTATCCTTCTAGTATAGTAGAGTAGCCCTGCAAATAAAGAAAGTAGCAGAATCGTGCTTAGCAACCAACCGGTAAAAATTGCGTGGGCGGTGTGCGGCCACCCTTAAATGCAAGGTATACCTCAAGATTTAGTGCCACTGTACTTATCCGTTCCATTGACACATGGCTGGAGAGGAAACTTCTCCAAAGCATTCAATCTAGTCCCTTTTTTGCCATCTTAGCGGATGAGTGCCAGGATATCTCTTCTCATGAAGAATTGTCTATCTGTGGCAGATGGTTAGTGAATGGAATGCCAGAAGAACATTTTTTGACTATATTACACATTCGCTCGACAGATGCTGCTTCAATAGCAGAAACTTTAAAGACTTACATGGCGTCAAACCACCTTGATCCCCACAAATTGATTGGCCAAGGATATGATGGAGCAGCAGCTTTTTCTGGAAGACTTTCTGGAGTCCAGAAAAGAATCCGCACTCTTGCTCCTCATGCACATGTACATTCATTGTTCCTGTCACAGGCTGCAGCTTGCATCTATTCAAACTGCCGAGTCTGTAAAAGAAATTAAAATGATGTTTGGAGCAATGACCAATTTATGGAAGTTTTTCTATTATTCGCCCAAGAAGGTGGAGACTTTAGCTCATGTACAAGCTGTGCTGAAGTTACCTGAATTGAAGGTAGTTAAGCCCAGTGATACAAGGTGGCTCTCCCATGAACGATGCATAAATGCTATTTGCAAGGAGTTATCTGCACTGATTATAACTCTACAGCAGTTGTATGAGTCATCTGGAGATGCTGAAGCATATGGTCTTGTGTCAATTCTTAGCAGTATTACTGGTGTGGCTTGCATCTATCTTCTTTCTGAAGTTCTCAGCCTTCTCGTACGCCTAAATCTGTTCATGCAAAGGAAGACAAGTGATTTCAGTAAACTTCCTATTGTGCTCAGTAGCATTATTCAACAACTTGTGTCTTTGAAAGAGCCTGGTACAGATTGGTGCAATGATGCAGATGAAGCTATTTCCAACTTGGAAAAGGAGCATGGAATTACTGTGAAGGCTACAATTGGAATAACTAGAAATAGTTTTGCTGCTGATTCTGTCAGTGACTTTCAAACGAAAGTTGCCATTCCATATGTTGATGCTCTCATTTCTAATATCAACCATCAGTTTTCAGATGAGGTGGTCCAACTAGTGGTTTCTGCTTCAATCTTCAATCCCAGTCTACTCCCAGAAGATGAAAATGATCTTCCAAAGTATGGAATAGACCATCTAAAAGCCTTAGCAGATTTCTATGGGAAACAAGTAGAAGTGGAGTTTGAAGACAAGAAATATTGTTCACCACCAATCATTGACAGAGATGGTCTCACAGAAGAATGGCGAGTGTTTAAACGAGCTTTTTTTCAAGAAAAGAAAGTAATGGTACAGAATGAAAAGCCTTTGACTATGCAAGCGATGAAGAAAGAAATGGAATCCGAATCAAGTTATTCCGATATTTTCCCCGAAACTTTTAAACTTATTCTGACTATACCAATTGGCACAGCATCTATCGATCATTTATTCAAATGAAAATGATCAAAACTAGACTACGAAACCGGCTTTCAGACGGCAGTCTTGCTCAGTTAATGAGAATAGCTATAGAGGGACTAGATCCAACATTGGTAAATTTTGAAGAAATTTTAGAAATTTTTAAAGAAAGCAATCATAGAATTCAACTCTAGTCACTATTTTTTTCCCTCACATTAGTTTATATACACAATGAACTACATTTCTTTATTCATTCAAATTCATTCATTACTAACAAACTCAACACTGTGATGAAGTTTTACTCAAAATCAAGGGAGGGAAATAAATATAGTGAGGGGGAAACTTTGCTCAAGGGGGGGATATCCCAGGGTGCCCCCCCCCCCCTCTGTATGCATCCCTGATAACAGCAACTCAAAGGTCACATGATGTCACGTAATCAGTTATGCACTGGTCATGATAAAAAATCTTCCAATCATAAACATAACTAAACCAAAACTAAGACAAAGGACTACATACCAACCCTAATTGAGGCTTACTTCTTCTTACTTATAGGGCTCACAAGTAGTCACTAGCTCACTAGCATGAGTGTGTGCACACACATACCCTATGCTACCTCCTCAGAAAATAATGATACTTTATTTCCCAAAATCTGTTCCATCTTCCCAATAACATATGCTAGTACAGCTGGGTGATATACCGCTATTATCGTTGCACTGCGATAAAAACCCTACATTTTGAGACGATATTTCAATTTCATTTGCATGGCATTATCAGTATCTCACAAAACGTTGGCACGGGTTGTTAAACTAGTGCGGGAGCTTCACACGCAAGACAATTATGATGTACAGCCTATTTTGTTGTTCGTAAGCGGCACCAACAAAGTTTATTAAGTAGCTGCGAGTTCAAATTCTAGCGTATGGAAGCCAACACAGTCTTGCCTCAAGGATTAACTTTGGACTGGAACCGGATCAACATGGCAAGCTCATTTGGAATAATGTTTGCTTTGTTTGGTAATTGAAAAATGTATATGTACGTTCCAGCATCCAAATTTATTCCTTTTACTCAGGGTCGTAAATCCTGAGCTTGTGCTTTGTCCGACTACTAAACCAAGTTTTAAACAGACAAACACAGGAATCACAAGTGATATAGGAGTATAAATACCAGATAAGAAATAGCTCTTAAATGAATAATGACCTGATACAGTAGATAAAATGAAATGAGGTAACTAAGATATTGTTTTAAAAGTGCGATAGTTATAAACAAATGAATGAAGGTGACATCGACGATCAGCGAGTGGAATCAGTGAACATACGCGAAATAATTGCCTGTAGTGCTATACTGGAAGTGCTAGTGAATTAAACCGAACACTAATATCGTGATATATCACTTTATCACGATAATTCAAGTTAATATCGTACTGCCTATTATTATCCAATATCACACAGCTCTATGTGGTAGTTCAGTAATCCTGACATACTCGTCACATGCATCCTTACATGCCACCTGTGTATCAATATAAACTATCGCACAACAGGAGACAGATAACAATGTAATAATGCATCTGTAATTCATGGTCTTGATGTATGACCATAACAATAAGCAGGGTGAAAGCTACACTTGGAAACTGAAGAAATAGTTTGTGTAATCCCAAGTAGCATTTGTTTGTTTTGATAAATGTAGGTATACTGAGAAATGCAACCATTGCGAGCAATATAATGAATTATAACTAAATATAATCACTATCAATGTTTTCTCTTATAGTATTTTTTATTCAATCTGATGCAATTTGAGGTTAACAGGAGTAATATATAGCCCTGCAGCAAAGGCTTAATAATAATCTGCACCTATCATATTAAAAAAAAAAAAACATTGTAGAGGTCTCTGAATTATTAAAATTAAATTTGCTTGTGGTCAACTAGCACTTGTGAGGTATTATCAACAAAAATGACTTTACTAACACTTAAAGTAATCATCATCATTTGCTGATCAACACAACCCATAGATATGATATACCCTTATCACACACACACACACACACACACACAGCTCTATGTCTTTAGACCCTAATTGTAATTAAATACATTATGATAGCAGACTGAAATGTAAACTTTTATGGGTCATGATTGCCTATCGTACTTGTACATAAAAAATAGCCTCAAATAAATCCCACACATACCTGGGTACACCTAGCTCCTGACCCATCTCACTTCAATGAATGGAAATGTGTAGTGGAGAAAATGTAGTTACAGACAGTGTCAACACACAATCAATTACAGCTGCTCAGGTTTTTCAGGTACTACAAGCCACCAGGTCTAACCACACACACACACACACACACACACACACACACACACACACACACACACACACACACACACACACACACACACACACACAGACAGTACATACATACTGCTCAGACTGAAGTTGCAACACAAAGCATGCACACACTGTAGCCATGCAGTGGAGAGGCTCAATATTCTTGGCGTAAAAACATTAGTGTACAAAAAAATAATAATAATAAATAAAAGCATAACTTGACAACAGACCTCCTCCTCAGTTATGGAACGAAGTCTTTGCTTGCATTTAGGCCAAACCTTGTTTCTCATGTGCATCTGCCTGGGTAATACAGCCACTGCTTCAAAATATATTATGCAGGTCACACCCACTGCTTTAACCACACCATTACTACCTCGATCATACTTATTATATGCCATTTCCTATAGTAACTACATTGATGAAATGACATCCATCAACCCCTCCCTCCCTCATCACAATTTCCAATGTAGTTGATGAGAAACAAAAAATGTAGTTTTAACTCTGCACCACAATTTAGTATACCAACAAGCCAGCTATAAAACGTCCATTGCACGAATGAAGACATGCGAAAAGTACTATTAAAGAGGCTTTGGTATTCAGAGTCCGGCATTCTATATAAAAACATTGCAGAGACTACTCCACTAAGTTAAATTTGTACCCTACATAATATTATCAATGCAATGTGCACCAGTTCAAACTACTGCAGTTTTTACAGTTTCACCTGATGTCAGTCAACTATATAGCTAGAAGATTTAAAATATTACCAGGGTTTGCCACTTTATTAAAGAAAAAAGTGAACATTTCAAGTGATGTAATACGCAATCAGAAAATAAAAAAAATCAGAAGTCTACAATATTATAAGCTTCCACACTTACAGCAACTTGCATGTGGTTTTTGTTCCTTTCTTTATACTTGTAGCAGATACACGGTAGAATAAGACCATCTTGCTCTTCGGCAAAACTAATAATAATAAATAAAAAAAAGTTATTGTTATTGCTGTTGTTAACTGGCTAGTCAATATTTTAGTTACTATACAGCAGTAAATCATCAAATATGCTGTGATCTTGATTATTTCCACGCTTCTATTACAGCTAGCTAATTTGTACCTGATCATTTAAACCAGGCTCTGCTAGAAATAATGCAAACAATATCTCTTGAGTGGGATAGACTAGATAATATATAGGTTCACCTTAGTGTCACTTTAAATAATTTCTATTTTTAAGAAACCTTTCATGTGGTGCATATCCTATAAAATGAGCTGACCATATACAGGATACACACACATACAAGGTACAACTAGCAAATTAAACATCACTAATTTCTTAGCTACATCACCTACTCCAAATTAAGAAAGCTCAGGTTAAAGTATCTGCTGGTGACTGAATCACCACTTCTTACTATTATTAGCAAGAGCCAAAGTAGCACTTTAATATTTTTCATACAGTAACTATGTCTCACCACACAAGAGCTAGCGCGTATGCAGTTTCAAACTCCGGCCCCACGAAAAAACTCTCACCTTCTAGCATACGCTTCTAGTCCTTTTCGCGTCTCTTCTTTTTCGCCACAGCAAACTCCAACTAGAGCACACGCGCGGTAGCAAGATGAAGGAAGGCCAATCTCAGAAGGCGTGGACTGTTGTTATAGTTACAATTACTTAAATAACAATCCGAAAGTTCACTGATCTTTCGTAATGCACTTAACATTATTAAATACAGACAGGTAAAGCTCATCAGTTTATGTAGCTAAATGGGGGAGAGGAAAGAGAGGAATAGGATCAAAATTTGAAAGAAAAAAAGCTTTATTTTCACGAGAACTAGGAGAAGAATGTGAATGAACTGTGAACTCGGTGATAAAGTGAGACTGCAGACATAGTATATATATTTGTCCTCTCTCTAGATAAAGCCTCTTTAATGTGTTATGATGATATAGCTGTCAGCATTCTGTTAGTTATCTCTTAAATATTCATGCAGATGTCTCCACTTGGAATTCATGGGCTGTGCAAGTTCAGTGTAGGCAGACATTCTTGACATGAGATCATCCACCGCACCCTGTCAGCAGCTAAAGTCCCCTTCTCCTGGCCTCTCCAGATCCGATGGTAAGCGAAAAAATGGTGTGACTTTAGTGCCATGGAGTGCTTGAAGACCTTTGATGAGGGACAATACCACTTGTCCAGATACTTTCACATCATCTTACAGGAGTCATATTACCAGAGAAGCATGTTGTGTGGTAGCTTTTGCAGAAGACAACAAGTCCAGGAAAACACTAGGCAGGTGTGTCTCTGGAAATCAATGAACCACATGCTACTAGCTACCTCCTTCAGAAGCTCTCAGTGGCATTTCAGCAATGGAATGCCGCAGCCATTTTGGATTGTGCCTATCCATCATGAATTGTTCATAATTTAATTATTATTATCATCATTATTTTATTATTATTATTATTACTACTGTTATTAATGCTACTACTGCTGCTCCTGCTATTATCTTCTATTGTTTCATTCATTTTTTCCTTGCTGCTACAGAAGTACTATAATTTCATATTCAAATGACAGTTGATATCACTAGATGATCCTTGAATTGTTACTAACTTTTGCTTCTTAAATAAAATTAAGAGTTTGTTCGACATAGTTCTTCGCGATTGTTAGCTATAGTGAGTTTTATAGCTCTACTGACCTGACTTCTAGAGTTGACTATCTGTTCATGCTTCAAGTGATTGTGAGTTCAACTAAAACATCTGCCACTTGCATGACAAGCAGTACTTTTAATTGCATTGCCTAAGACATTCGCTACTTTCAGAAAATGGTAGTTAAAATATGAGTCACCTTGAACACCATGTCACTTCTCCAAACTAAACAGTTCTACGATGCAATTTGTGCTGGTATCCACAGTAACATCACACTAAAGGTTACATGCCTGAGCATGACTAACATGTATGATCTCCTAACTGGTCACAGCATGTATGGTATGGTATTATCACTAGAAGTTCGCTGGAGCTGCACTTCAGTGCTCTTCTTTACGTCTGATGAAGTTATAGCAACCACCTTAAACTAAAGTGCATCAAAGTCTCAGTACAGTATAAATCAATTTAATGACGTGAAACCAAAATTGATGACTGTGGGTTCAAGAAGTGCACAAATGAAGTGGGATATGATAGAATGCTGTTCACAGCTTCTTTTCCAGTCATCTTGAGGGGGGGCACTTTATCCTTGCTCTGGAAGATCCGTTGGCAAGAGTCACTTTTAAGGGCACATGTACATCCAGTTGAGCAGCAGTCTTTCTCCTCTGCTCTTCCTTCTCCAGCCTTCTCTTTACCTTGCTCTCCAGCCCTGCTATTCACTTTCCCGTCCGACCCCTGTCCTGTGGGGTCACATACCATGTCTACTCTCTCCATTCAAATCTCGTCTTGTCCCTCCATCATCACCATGAACAGGCCTTTGCACCAGTAACAATTGGAGATTCCCTTTACGTCCACACACACACACACACAGTAAAAAGTATGGCTACATACCATTTTTGGTGGATTATAAATTTTGACATCACAATTATAAATACTCATGATATGCACTAGAACACTTGTTACACTAAAAATATCCATATATTAATATATAGAAGAAAGGTGACCTTTGATCATTGAGACGACCTACCATGGCGACGACATGAAATTAAAAGTTTGATTGAAATAAAGTGAGGTTTTGGTTATTTAACAGGTGAGCACAGGATCTGAGTGCTACAACTTTATTTAAAAAGCACTGTTACAGTTGATATACAATAAACTCGGCAAATGCAAATAACAGTGGGCTGATAAAAAAAATCGGTAAAGATTGCCACATTAACCTACAAATAATATGCCAGATACGGTGTAATTGTAGACACTCATTCCGTGACTACAACTATGTTAGTAACCTTCACCCCAACCATTAGCCTTGCCTTAGTTGAAAAACCATAGAAAGAACTGTTCGGGACCAGATGCACCGAACAACCGCCAGTAAAGTGCATGGATTGAACTATGAACCTTGTTTGCTGTGTGTGTGCATTTCTGTGTGTGAGTGTGCATGCTCATGCCCCCCCCCCCCCCCCCACCCCCGTATCATTCCACTCATTAACACTTCTATTCACTCTTTTTTGTCAGTTCAGTTGCTGTTAAAAATATATCTCTAACTGTTAACTTATATAGCTATTCCAGCTACTACTCGCACAGTGCCTGTGCATGCTAGTTCTACACAGGCTGGTCCTTCGGATTCTCCTGCTAACCCCTAGCTCAGGGATTTACAACCCCTGATCAAGAACATTTCACAGAAAACACTCACATATATGCCCAGGCAATGTGTTTAAAAGGATCTCTGCATGAGGTGGAATAGTTATGGTGAAAAGAGTTGCCAATGATTGCGTATGTGTCACTATGATCGCCAATAGCAGTCTCAACACACACATACAATCCAAACTACAAGAGCGCTGTCAGTAACGCTGATTTGAAATTATTTTCAAGAATATGTTGGCAAAATTGTAAGAAATTTGATTCATAAAATTCAAGTTTTGCTAAAATTTTATCTACAAACTTATGCACATACAATACACACACACATATATAATAATTGTTACATGAGTTAAGTGTGATGTGGTAAGACATTTCATGAGCAGGCTGACTAATTTTCACGAGCCAAAGATGTGCATAAATAAAGCCTAATAACGAAATATCTTGCTACACCTGTGTATACTCTATCTATGCTAGATATCTTCACTGCAGTAGTTTGTACTACAGGTTGTAACCAAGCATGTAAAGTTGGCTGTGTTAGTTTAAAAGGGGCTCTCCCACACCTAATATTTTAGCGGCTGCTTTGACCTGGATGAATAGTGTTGTAGAGAAAGGTAGCTAGGGAACTAGTCAGATACATAGGCAATTGCTACTATAAGTGTATTTGAGGTAACGCGTTCGTGCAATTCATTGTGTGATATCATGAAATATGTCACAGGTTATGAACTTTAAAATACTATTGTGAAGATATCGAGCATGGATGGAATATACATATTTTACGGACAATTAAAACGAACACAATCATTACACCCTACTGCACTATGTGCGGGTAATTAAAAATAAGTACATATATACAGTAGGAGTCAAAATAAAGTTCCGAATTCTGTTTTGTAGAATGGCCGTCGCACGATTAATAAACGGGGGGAAAAGCGGTACGCCATTTGGTGAAAAAAGGTCGTTCCGTTCGACCGCGTTACTGTTTTAATCTTTCTCGTTCATTGTATGCCTCGCTCAAAGAAATATAAAAAATCGTTTATCCAATAATACTTTCCGATTTTTTGTTTACAGGGTAAAAAAAAAAAGCCGTCCTATTTAAAGCTGTCTTGAGGAGAATTGTTAGCTCGACTACCACACAGTATCAATGTTTTCTCGATGTTAGGGCCTTTTTGGGTTTAGATATTTTACTACCGGAGGTCATCAGTAGCTAACAGAAGACCTACAAGGTGCAAAGCCACACCTTAAAACCACAAGCAAAATCTTTTTAGCTAAGTCACTGACTTTAAAACACAGGTAGAGCTATTTTACTTGTAAATATACACCAGCACAGTAGACATTGAATTTCCTTGTCAATTTTTAGACAAAGATTTTGTAGTGTCTCCTTTGGAGCACTTGCCACAAGTGGCTTCATTATGATCAGAGTTGTGATCAAGCATTCTTGTGTAAAATGTACAAGTTCGCCATAATTAATACCACTGGTGCCACACCCAGTTTACTAACTACCTATACGGCCATGACCGGTTAGGTCCCTCTGGCCCTATATAAAAACCAAGATAGCACAATACAGATGGGGGAAATGATGATTTGTTAATCACATGAACAAACACACATACACACACAATCCTCTATAACACTCAACTTCTTTCTTGTACCCAACTATCCTCAAATCAAATCTCAGGTGATATAGCATAATCCATTAGACACAAATGGGTACATAAATTAGTGTGTGTATGAGTGTGCGTATGTGTGTGTGCAATGTGTGTGTATACGTGTGTGGTGGAAAGCAAGACTAGCAAGTACACTGATCTGCAGTCACTGCAGGGTTCAGGTCTTCTTAACCCTTTCACTACCGTGGACACCACGTGGCGTTCTGCATTTGGTCGGCGGTTTTCCTTATTAAAAATAAATAAATCAACTATCCAATATAACGCTCCAATATTTTGTTTATATGTTGCTCTGATGTAATACTTCCTGTAATAAAAAAAAATCGAAATGATAGCACAGGTATTTAGTTTTTTTTACAATTAAAAAAATATGGCTGCTGGAACGCTAACCGTTGAGTTGTCTGTCCTCCCAAAAATATTTAATAGTACGAGGTTGAGAAGCTCAGAATCCATCAAATAGAAGACCAATAAGCTGTGTACTCTGTCTGAATCACATAGCAGCTCTGAGACTGTCAGAAATTGAGTTTCAGTTAGTACGGTTGGTAACACTAAGTCCAAAGTTGTATGTAGCCATTTGTTGTGTGGACTAAGACTTTTTTTTTTTGCATCATAGTAAACAGTTTTGTCTGTACCTGCTTTTAAAATATATCTCGTTGCTGAATGTCTGCGTAGAAAAATAAAAAAATAAAAATGACATTATCATGTTACCGAACTGGTCGTCATAAACTTGGCAGTGAAAGGGTTAAAGAATCTTACGTTATCTATAAATCACAGAACCATAGAAACACTTGACTCCAGCCTCTGTGTAACAAGTGACTAACTGTCATGTGAACCATTACTTTTCTTCTTTCACTTTCATTTATTTCATCACTGTAGCTATGTGTGTGCGTGTGTGAGACCAGGTAATTGTGCATGGCTGTTGTCAGGTCATTGACCAAATGATCCGGGAACTCTTCACCTTTCATTCGTATTCAATACTTTACAAATGAAGAGTTGAATAAATATAATGTGTGTGTGTGTGTGTGTTGTGCCCAGCCATAATTATTAGACCTGCCACTTCACATTCCTACATTAAAAGTGTATGTCTCAAGTAAAACTAGCTTAACATAATTCAAGATTCTTGGATTTGTGTTTTCATGCTTGTAATTCTAACATATGTAGACATTTTTTTAGAGAAACAGGCTAGATTCTGTTAAATTTTACACCATCCATATATTATTATTAATGTTAACTATTTAACTACCACAAAACTTAAAAAATTGGGGCAAATGTCTCCATGAAAGTCAAAATAATATCTGGGATGTGTGTGTGTGTGTGTGTGTGTGTGTGTGTGTGTGTGTGTGTGTGTGCATATGTGGATGATGGGGGGAGGGGAGCAAAGGGAAGCAAAGTACTTCCCTGTCTAACTCAAGTGCAGTGGAGCCTCCCTATTCCAAATAATCTTCCATGCCCCTGGACACCGAAAAAGTCACAAAAAGTTTATCAATTGATGAAATCATGAAGAAAGCATTTCGTCCGATAAGACCACATTTATCATTTCCTTAGCCGCAAAAGATATGATCACTGCTCAGCGTCATAATTGAGCAGCAGAAGAAATTATACAAGCTATGTATCCTCAATACACTTGCCACAGTCTGCCTTACACTGCTCATGTGGAAAGAAGTTTCTCACAAATGACGCTAATTAAATTAGATGCTATAAAAGTTAACTAATGAAGACTAATTGATATTTGGAAAAAAAATTGCATATCTCAATGTGTTCTATTTTTTTCTTGTAAATATTGAGTACAATTAATTTTAGGACGTCTTTAATCCACAAGGGGGGAGGGGAAGGGGAGGGGGGAAAACTAGATTTTTACAAGCCCCCCACCCCTCTGCTCCCTGAAATAAACCTTGGTTTTACACAAGATAGAACAATGCCATATAACTGTGGTTAGGAAGCGAACCGATGGGTCTAGCCACTAGTATGGCTTTAAGTCATGAAGGCTGAAACATCATCCCTAAAGTTAGTACAGCTAGCAACAGTCTTATAGAGAATCATTCCTGGCATCGTGATAAAATGCAGAGTAGTGGTAGAATATGAGAATGAAGTTAAAAGTCATGCAAACACACACACACACACACAAAGCTCAACCGTGGTAATTGGCGAGCAAGCGAGACACTCTCAGGGGTAACACAATTTAAAATCGGGGAGGTTTGTTTATTTATATATATGTTTGGACGTACGTATGTCATTTTGTACTTTGACCCTCTCGTATTTTCGAGTTAGCTCAGCATTCGACCCCATCCCAAACCCGTATCATCCTAGAAATTGAATTGTTTACCGCTTTGAATTTTTTTTGAAAATCCATAAGCCACCAAGAGAATACAATGTAAATCTTGTGTTGGTATATCCAGTGAACGAGTGCAGGTGAGCGTGTTGTGTGTTACATCTGCTGACTAGCTAAGAACAAACAATAAATATATATTTGCTGCTTTTTTTGTATTAAGCTTCTTAGGTTCCTTCCTGTTTCTTTTGTTAGTAAGCAATCCTTATATAGAGTTCGGATTTGTACAGCGCAATAATTTCTTGGAAAAGCTTGTTGTTGTTTTTTTAAGTCCCAAAAATTGCCGCGTGTGGTATTGTACACTAATTTTAAAAAGTTGGCCAGGTAAATTGCTTGAACAAATTGTGCATGATGATTTTATAAAGATGAATTTTACCTTTTCACCTTATATGTCAATTTTTACTGAAGCACATTATAATACTATTCCCCCTACTGTGTATATGAGTGGGTGTGTATGATTGTGTGCTTGCGTACTTGAGCTATTAGCAGAAGGAAGGGTGTGTATGGCCAGTGCAACTACACCACCTTGACTACCATACAAAATCATTATGTGCCGGGTATAATTTATGTACAGATAAGCTTTAAACAAGCACAAGAAACAAAACAAAAACAAACAAACAAAACAATATTGTCTGTCGAAAGAAAAAAACAAAACAAATTAAATGACTACAAGCCCCAAATCCATATTGTGACTTAAAAGACCTGCAACTACATCTATGAGGCCATAAGACCTGTATTTGGTAATGGTCGTTAATACTATACTGTATCATACCAAGTTGCTTATGGCTTTAGTGGTTGTCATGGCTCCTATAACCTGTCTAGTCTTATTCTATGAACTGCATGTGAAAAATGGCCACTTTTCCTTCCCATGACTGTACACCTGGATACTGGAAGTCAATATATTTGGCCACTGTATGGAAATGCCTGTTCCCTATTCTCACAAAACATCAACTGAAAAAAACAAAAAAAAACACACACAATATAAAAAAGCAATGCTTCATAGTGACCTTAGAAATTGGGGAAAGAACATACTTTTACTCCAGAAAAAGCATATGATGACTAAGCTATCAGAGTGTCATACAGGATTCTGCGCTGGGGGTGGGAAACACTGGTGTACTTAGCCACACTCATTTTTGAAACCCACACTGCTTTGATGGACGTGCCGATGTGAAAGTGTATATACCTTACATTGATCTGTGTTTTGTCACATAATACAAGCTTATAGCTATTGTAGCTACTTACTAAATTAAAATTCTGGGAGGAACTACGGCTTGGAGGGAGTGGGGGATTTCAGAGTGCCCCTACCATCTCTGCACGAAACCTGGTTATACAAGCCAATATTATGACACTGCTTCTGAAGTTGTGATATTAGCACTTGTGCGCTTAGAGAAACTGACCAACTTACTGACATTGCCTTAGAGATACATAATAACCTGTTTTTAAGCAATCGGTAATCTGAAAAAGTCCTTCAACAACAGCTCAACGAATAATAAGCAGATAAGTAAAATGATTTCACTGAAGTTTATCAGAATTGCATGAACCACAATGACAGGAATTCATACACGATTTTTCATTGGGGGAAGAGAGAAGAGAGAGATTTGTAGAGTCACAAAAACCGTTTAGCCACATGAAAATGGTGAAGTCATGATCATGAACTTGGACAAACTACTACGAATTGCTACAATGTTTTTCATATCTTATATTGAAATAAATTCAGAAGCGGTAAAAAAAATTAAGGGTGGAAATCCCAGGGCTCCCATAACCTGCATGAAACTATAGGCCTAAAGTAAAGTAGAAAACATAATAATATGTTGAGTTGTATGCAACAATTTTCTCCCCTTCATTGTCCAGGAACACGCTAAAATGCACCCAAAAAATTGTTCAGGAAACAACTTCACCAGAAGAACACCGATCGGGGTGCCCCATGCAGCTAAAATACTTCGAAACCCATTAACCGCTAGCCATAAAACTACTTACCCAGAAACACAAGCCAGGGTAGACAGCAAAAGATTCCTTCAAGTTCACCCACCAAGATGACACAGTAAGAATCAGTAGACTGGCGCGCCAACAATAGTTAGACGACCACTTCAAGTCGAGAATTTTACTTCTATGGTAAAGCGTTTTGAACTTATTCAGCGAGCGAGCGAAGCGAGCTAAGCTGACTCTCAGTCGTGTTCAATTGAGATTTCAGATATATTATTGGCGAGCGAGACACTTACAGGGGTAACACAATTGAAAATCGGGGATGTTTGTTTATTGGCGAGCGAGCGAAGCGAGCGAGACAGTATTAGGGGTGGATAATGCAATATCGGGTATATGTTATATGTTATAAACCAAAATCTAGGTTTGTATGCGATATAAATCGAAATACAAACCTAATGATTTTGGTTTATAACTATTTTATAGCCCAAACATAAACAACGAGCAAAGTATAGCGTTAGCTATCTCAGTAATTGTATTAAAGTACCCAAACTCTTCATTATTCCATTTTGCTTTGATCTGCCTTCCACCATAATTATGGTTGCTAAGAACTATAACAGACTTTTCTCCGCTAATACATTTTCTTACGAGCATACCAGACTGTATCCGATCTTAACGACAAGCGCGGTCGCTCGGGTAACCGGCTATAAGTATATATGTGTGTATGGATGGTACGTATGCCCTTTAAACGCGCGCGGGAAACTTTTTGCTCCAAAAAACACTGCTTTTTAGGCTTGACCCCAGTTTATTCTGAAACTACAGCACTAAGCAAGCCTTACTCCTTACTTTATACTTAAGCTCCGAAGTGTGAGAAAATTCCTGCGAAAACGCTTGCTTTTCAAGAAACAAAAAGTTGATTCGACCGGTTACTATGGCATTGAAGACCCTTTTCCAGACCTAATTTCAAAACTTCGCCGTTTTAGGGGGGATACGGAGTGCTGCTTGTTGGTTGTCAAGAGTCATTGGTAGTCAGAATGCCGTGGTATTAATGCTAAGGAAGCTACTACTACTCGAGGGAAGCTGAGGTAAGTACGTAATTCCATATTTGTTAGCTAAATATGCAAAAATAACTCTGGCCTCTCTTTTTTGTAGCTAAGAGCTTGTTGTCAACAGTGACTGGTAAATTCAAGTAGTCAGAATGGCTCAAATTTGGTACTACAAAAGTTACCACTTCTCAAGAAAATGAGGTAAGAAAGTAATTTTGTATTTGTGTGCTAAAATTGATTGTCTTTTGTTTTTGTAGCTGAGAGCTTGTTGTCAAGAATTTGAGGTAATTCATATAGTCAAAGTAACTTCAATTGGATACTACAGAAGTTATCAATACTCAAGAAATTGAGTGCAGTATAATTCAGCCTAAGTAATCTGATTTCTATTATGTGCACTTTAGAAGAAATGTAATACATTCCTAAATGCATTCAATGTAATCTATTCACAGCACCTATGCTGCATGTTTCGGCAAAGCTACAGCACACACTGCACACAAGAAATTCAAACATCAGGAGTATCTATATCGAATTCTGTGATAACAATTTCAGGAAAGAAGCCATAACTATATATAGCTATGTTGTTCCAAGCACTACTTTGATCTTGCTGCTGCTGTTCAGGGTACAGGAAGATAATTGTGTCTTGAAAACAAGCGTTTTAGCAGGAATTTTCTCATACTTTGGAGCTTAAGTATAAAGTAAGGTTTGCTTAATGCTGTAGTTTCAGAATAAACTGGAGTCAAGCCTAAATAGCCGTGTTTTTAGGAGAAAAAAGTTTCCCGCGCGCGCGTTTAAAGAGCATACGTACCATCCATACATACATACATATATATAACATATACCCGATTTTGCATTATCCACATTCACTCGCTCGCCAATTAGGGGTGGATAATGCAAAATCGGGTATATGTTATATATATGTATGTATGTATGGATGGTACGTATGCCATTTAAACACGCGCGCGGGGAACGTTTTTCTCCAAAAAACACGGCTTTTTAGGCTTGACCCCAGTTTATTCTGAAACTACAGCATTAAGCAAGCCTTACTTTATACTTAAGCTCCAAAGTATGAGAAAATTCCGGCGAAAACGCTTGCTTTTCAAGAAACACAAAGTTGATTTTACCGGTTACTATGGCATTGACGACCCATTTCCAGACCTAATTTCAAAACTTCGCCTATTTAGGGGTGATACGGAGTGCCGTTTGTTGGTTGTCAAGAGTCATTGGTAGTCAGAATGCCGTAGTATTAATGCTAAGGAACCTACTACTACTCGATGGAAGCTGAGGTAAGTACGTAATTCCATATTTGTTAGCTAAATATGCAAAAATAACTCTCCCTTTCTTTTTTGAAGCTAAGAGCTTGTTGTCAACAGTGACTGGTAAATTCAAATAGTCAGAATGGCTCAAATTTGGTACTACAAAAGTTACCACTGCTCAAGAAAATGAGGTAAGAAAGTAATTTTTGTATTTGTGTGCTAAAATTGATTGTCTTTTGTTTTTGTAGGTGAGAGCTTGTTGTCAAGAATTCAAGGTAATTCAGATGGTCAAAAGTAACTTCAATTTGATACTACAGAAGTTATCAATACTCAAGAATGAGGTAAGGTAAGTAGTATTCCATATTTGTTGGCTAAAATTACAAATAACACTGGTTGATTTTTTTATCATAGCTGAGAGCTTGTTCAAGAGTTACTGGTGATTGAGATTATCAGAATGGCAGATGTTTGATACTACAAAAGTTACCATTAATCAGGTAAGAGAGTGATTTTGTATTTGTTTGCTGAAATCAAATGTCATAAATGCTATTTATAGTGTGGCATGAAGTAGCAAAAATAGCAACATTTTTGTTACCTAAAGATCATGCTCGCTCGCCATTTGGTCAGCAAACCACTAGTTTATTTTATATTAATATATGACGTACGTATGCATTTTGTACTTTGACCCTCGCGTTTTTGTCGTTAGTATGCGTCCAATTGACCAAACAGAATCCTCTGGTTACGATCGTACCCGTAATCACCCTAGAAATTGAATGTTTACCGTTTGAATTCTTGTGCGGGTTGCAAGGGACTTCCATTTCTATTCGAGTTAGTGGCGGTGGTAAGTCAATGCGCTCTTTGTCATGGGTATAAGCCGTGCGCAACAGTATTTACTTGAAAATACATTGTCCACTAGACTACCGCGAAGGTAAGTCTGTGTAGGTGCATGTCCAGTTGTGTCAAAGCATTGTGTGTTACAACCACTAGCTACTTAGCTAAAGAATATCACAAAGAAAACTTTAAAATAACGTGTATTGTTTTGTTGTTGTTTTTTTCCTTCCAAGCAGTTGCAGAAAGTTGTTACTATGGCACTAAAATCCCTTTACCCTGTATGCCTAAATTTAAAAACGGACCTTATTTTCAGTAGCTTCAGTGTTAGAAGTCAAAATCATTATATAAGAATAGTATAGTCTTTAGGCTCGCTCGCCATGTGCTCAAGTGGACATCAACTAGTGTATTTGTATATATGTTATGGACGTAAGTAAGGCATTTTTGTACTTTGACACCTCGCGTTTTTGTGTTAGTTTGGGTTGTCCGACCCCGTCCAAATTGTACTAAAACAGAACCTTGGCTATCGATCCAGTACCGTATCACCCTAGAAATTGAATTGTTTACCGTTTTGAATTCTTTTGCAGGTGCAGTTAAAACTTGAAAACTTAAGGGACTTCCATTTCTATTCGAGTTAGTGGCGGTGGTAAGTCAATGCTCTCTTTGTCATGGTTATAAGCCGTGTGCGCAGCAGTACTTACTTGAAAATACATTGTCCACTAGACTACCGCGAAGTCTTTGTCAAGCTGCGCTTCTTTGCCACTGCTTTCGAAGTTTATTCAGGTAATTCGGTTATTGTTAACTCTTCATGCCTAATCATTGCTATTATTTAGCGATTTCCTTCACAAATCATCTTTACCTATACTAATATATTTACTCGCTCGCCATGCATTTGCGCTATTCGAGTGCACCACTAGTTCAGCGAGCGAGCGAAGCTGACTATCAGTCGTGTTCAATTGAGATTTCAGATATTATATGTATGTTTATATGCAAGCCACAGTAGCCCTGTAAAGACTATTCAAAATACTTACTTCATTAGGAAGCTTTTCGCGCAGAATTACTTGCTAGGGAGTTGTAAAGCTTGGAAATTAAAGACCAAAAGTGAGCTCAGACCAACGGTAAAACCGCACGCCTATTCTTTACTTCCGGTCAAAAATTAAAAAGTGTAGTAAATTTGTGGTCTGTGTGAGTTGTAGGGATCCAGTCAAGCTAAGGTTGCAAGACAGTTTCTGGACCATAATAATATTATTAAACATGGCCAGTCTAAGAAGGACTGTCAACATAGCTTCAGTATTCATTCATGAACAAAAAATATTGAGCTAAATACATAGCTACTATCAAAAAAATGTGATGTGAATATAACAATTATAATAATATAAGCAAGTAATTATTTTATATCCTGTCATTAAAGACCAGTTTAATTCCCAAATAGTATTGTTCAGATATTAAAATACTCACATGATGTATTGTTTCTACACTAATACAACCAGTTCAGTTTTAAGGAAAAAAGTAAAACATTATCATAATACTATATACATCATAATGTTATAGCTCATTCTATTACCTCTATACATGATTACTATAGTGTATAATAAACAATCAGAGTTACAATACCACTACGTTATTCATCTAGCTCTATCGAAGTCACTAATCTAAATAATGTTATCTAATAGTGTTTTTTTAATTAAAGTTTAAAGAGTGTATACTCCAATACTGGAACACCATGGCTGAAGAGCTTGTTGACCCTGTTCAGCATAACCGTAGAACCCAAGGATGGCTCCAACAATATTGAATGATCTACTTTTTTGATTTCCATATTCGCCAAACTTCTCTGAATATGTGGCACTTCTGTTAACATGAAGTTCAAGATAGTTCAGAAATGTTCCTTCTGTTGATAGCCTCATTTTATAAAGCATATCTCCTTCACCAAAGCTTATATTTATAAGACTTCCCCCATATCCACCGATTAAGTTTCCTTGATAAGTCGACCCGCCAAGCAGTTTGTAAGTGCACTGAATACCATCAATTAATTCACCAGCATACACAGTGATATTATGAATCCCCACTACAGGTGGGACGAGGACATTAACATTATCGTCCTATGCAAATCTTCTACCAGTACCTCCATAACTAGAGGGATTTCTAAACAATGGTGGCAGATAATATACACTAAGAGCATTGATGCTTTCAAGCTCATAGCCTCTGAATCCAAGTATGTATCCCGATACATTGAATGGAGTCTCTCCAATGCTTCCATAAGGACCCAATACACTTTCAGTTCCAGATGATCGTGCTGTTACAACTGTAAGTTGAGTGATTCCTAATGAGCTTGCAAATCCTTCAATTGTTGTGATACGTTCATCATCAGCAAGTACAACTGATGTCTTCTGTCCAGCCTCATTCCCGTATGTTGGAGTACAATGTTCTGTTCCATCAGCAAGGCGATAGTTTATCTGGAGTGAATTAATTTTCTGTCCATAACTCAATGTCAAATTTTTTATTCCAATGATAGTGGGCGTGTTAATCACTATTTCATCATCCCAGGGAGATCCCTGTTGAACTCCAAAAACTTCTGTAGCTAGAATTGGCCTGCTGCTGTTTGAGGTGTCCACAGGAGGTATGGGAGAATAAACATTTTCAGATGAATTAGTGGAATTCAGGAACAATCCAACTAGATTTCTTGCTTCATCGATCGTTCCTGAGTCACACTGAGAATTGCTTTTCACACTGGGCAATATAGTTGGAGTACTACTGGTGATATGAGGATGAAGAAACAGACTCAAAAATAATAAAATGTGACGGGCTCTGACAAAAGGGGGCATTTCACGCAAACCAAAAAAATTGAGTTTTTTATGCTAATAAAAAGCAACAATTTATCTCAACTTAGTGCTAAAATACTGGAGGGTAAAACCTTCGACGCGCAGAGAAACTGGCAGTTGAACTGGGCTGTATTCAGCAAAGCAATTGAACTAAAAATCGAGAAACATAAATTGAATTTCCACTTCCGGTATAATTAACGTTTCCGTATACCTAACGGCGTACTCCGCATACGCAATTAAATCGTCTTACCTGATTGACCGTCCTATTGTTATGAGACACAGGCAAAAACCAAGTAGTTATTATTCAGACAAGTCTTACTACTATAGACGTGATTCTAAACAAACTGACAAACCTCACTTAAAGTCCTATGAATCTCCTAGGTCAGAGGATGATAAGTCAGTAGATTAAACTTCTAAATCCAGGCAGGGTGGTGATACCCGAGATGATAGAATATAGTGTCACACATGTGGGAAAGAAGGTCACTGGAGTCTAGACTGCCCAGAGAAGGCTAAAAAATAGGAATAAGTCCTCAAAAAACTCCTCTAAGCACCAGACTAAACCCACTCAGTAGTTGACGGGTTTCACCCACTCATATACCCAATTTATCTCCCTCTATGTTGTTACAAGGGAAAGCTGGGGATAAACCAGCTACAATATTGTTGGATACAGGGGCAAATTTAACCTTGCTTCAGAAAGACTTGGTTCCTGATGAGTGCTATATTGAAGGATTTTATAACATTCGAGCTGTAAATGATGATATTTTTGAAATACCTAAAGCTAAACTTAACAATATTACTGCTGGCAATTACTTATACTCTTACTGTAGGTGTTATGGCAAAGTTGCGTGATTGTGATGTTCTCTTAGGCCTTGACTTTGGTGATCACTTTGTTGAGCTTGCCTCACTAGCCAAGGAGCAACAAGTCCTCTTTACCAGGGCACAAGCCAAAAAAACCCAGGAGGAAGAACAAGAAGCCCAGTGAATACAGGAAACTGAGGGTGCAATCGCATTATCCCCAGATGTCTCTGTAGTTTCAAAACCTGAGCAACAGCCAGCACTGATGGAGCCAGATCCAGCAAAGGACATGCCAGTCTCCACACCAAATTCACCAGAAGTCTGTGATGGGGAAGACATTGGCTTACCTGTAGCTAAAATAGGTGGGGTTGATAGAAGTTCACTGTGTAATTTGCAAGAAGAATGTCCTAACTTATTCAGGTGTAGAGATTGGGGAAAGCTTAATGAACGTGAATATTTTTATTCTGATGGTTTACTCATGCATCAGTCAGATGTTGTTTCTAAGGCTGATGAGATACTTAACTATGCTGTTATTGTTTTCCCCAAACAACTGGTCAATGATATTATAATTGCTGGTCATAACCATTCAGGCTATTTTGGTAGAAGAAGACACACTCTATTATTTCTAAGAGTTTTACCTGGCCAGGGATTGCATACGATATACAACAGTTTGTGAGGTCATGTACTCACTTTCAAAGGCCAATCCAACTAAAGCACTAATTTCTATTACTGCGACGTTTACTCGACCATTTGAAAGAATTGCTATTGATTAAGTAGGAACTTTTGTACGCTCAAAAAAAAAAATCGTTATGCTTACATTCTTACTGCTGTATGCTTAGCTACTCACTATTGCTGGGCTGTTCCTTTAAAGTTAATCACGGTTGAGGATGTTGCTAATGGTATGTTTGCTGTTTTCAAAGATTCTGCTATTCCACGTGAAATTCTTACTGATCGTGGAACTCAATTTCTCTCATATTTAGAGGAACAATTGTGTTCAAAACTCCAAATTCATCATCTCAAAACTCCTCCCAATAGACCCCAAAGCAATGATGTGTTTGAAAGACTTCATGCTACACTTACTGCCATTATAAAAAAAGCTTGCTCTAGCTGGACCGGGCATCTCAGCTTGACCTTGCTGTCTTTAGCTTAAGAAATATGCCACATTGTGATTATGGCTACACATGGTCAGTGGGAGGCGTATGCCTCATGTTGATATTAAAGAACTTTGGCAGCATGATGGTACTCATGGACTTAATGTGTCCCAGTACATGGTAGACTTAGCTGACAAATTGAAGATGCCTGTAATTAGAACTGAAATGAGAAACAGGCTAGCTGATGTTATGGTCATACAACGAGACAAAGAAGATACTAAGTCTTTGAAAACCTTTGAAGTAAATGATCAGGTGTTGTTTAGGACCCCAGGTCTTGTTAATAAGTTGGATACAGCCTGGCAAGGCCCCTATTCAGTCGTTAAACGTATTGGAAAGCTTAACTATGAAATACAATGGACCAAGGATGGGAAGAAACATAAGCGAGTAGTCCATTTGAATCATCTCAAACCATACAATGAGCAGTTCCTTGTAGTTAACAGGGTTATGGTAACAACAGATGATGCTGATGAATGCTCAGCTCTCAACTCGGTGACAGCCCCAACCCTTACTGATTCCCAGAAGCAGGAATTAGACAGTACTCTTAAGGAATTTAACGACATTTTCTCGGTCTTACTGATCTTACTACATTCAGCATTCAAACTTTCACTGAGACTCCCATTAATCTCAAACCTTACAAAATTCCTTTGGGCTTACAGCAGCAATTCAAGGAACCTCAAACAAAGCAGATGCGTTCATTTTTAGGTTTGATTGTGATTTTATAGCCTCATTAGCATCTTACAAACTTCCTGTCTCACTAAATCTCAACCTAACAAAATTTTGTGGTCATCTCAAATGTGTTCAGATTTTGGTCATATTATAACAAGTATTTCTAATCACTCTGCTCTTACTATTCCTGATGTATTACTGATGCATTTTGTTTGTTGTGTGATGCTTCCTCGAGAGGGGTGTGGGGTGTTTTATGAGTCTGCAGGAACCGGAAGGAAGTCCCTGTGGTCTATTACAGTTGGCAGACATGCCCCAGAGAGGAAAAATTCTCCGCCAGTGAATTGGAGTGCCTCGCTCGTGTTGAATCACTACAACACTAATTGGCCGTAAATTTAAAGTCTTCACTGACCACAGAGCACTAAAGGCACTGATGACGACCTCAACCAGTTTGAATTCACGTCTGTGGCGATGGGTACTCACTATCTTGAATTTTTTGTTTGAAGTCCATTACCAACCAGGGAAGGACCATTCTTTACCGGATGCCTTATCTCGACAAGGATGGGATGAACTACCTGCTTTACAGTACAAAGATGCGGTGAGCAGCTCTCCTTCAAACAGAATTTCTTTCATTGCTGACACCAATCTCTGAAGTTGGGGGAAGTGTGGTGGAATTCCCACCAACAAGCAGGATTCCACACACAAGGATCATGACTAAACAGTTGGATCATCATTTTCTTTCAGCTGACTACGCATATGTTCTCTGATCCTCACACCTTTGTGATCCTCACACCTTTCTTATTGCCATATTTGGTCATATACAGAACTCAACCAATCACTTTGCTATATTTTCATTTCTATTTCACACACTTCAGGAAGAGGGTGTGGTGGGCAGTTTTCTATATATTGGCTGTTCCAGCACGCCTGATTCAATCTTCACGTGTTCACTTCAAACGTGTATTACTTTGACAAAAGAGTTTACAAAACCAAATCCTCTGAGATCTTGGGTTGTGGGCTCCTGCAACTGGGTCTAGAAGGAATAAGAGCTTCTCAGAGTAGTTAGCTGCAACTCCCTTCCTCTCTCTTGTGGGTCAGTGTTGATTCTGGTGGCGGCCTACTAGGCACTCCTTTGGCTTCTATTCTTGCTTCTTACCACACTTGGAGGCAGCTGTGACTTCTAGTCTTGCTTCCTACGCACCTGTCATACAGTTTTCTGCATAGTCTAGGAAATCTTTCAAGATAATTTCAAACATTGTGCAAAATTCAGCAAACTTCTTGAGAGCAGAGTAGTAGGTCTGTCATGTGGACTGGGCTATGCCCTGAGAACAGAACAATTGAACAGCACTGTCTGACCATGTTGAGATGTAAAACAACTATTATTATAAAAATATTATAGTTATCATTATTAGTATAGTATAGTTGCTACAGTGTAGTACTGGTATTGAATTTCTATATTATATTAAAATTACCCTTACCAGCACCTTATCCTAATTTGCATTCACACTTGCCTTTCTCAACTGTTTAACTTTGATGAATGTGTCGAATTTTTATTGTATCAGTGTAAAATGTGCAAGAGTACTTTAACATTGCTGTATTTGAGATAAACACTGCTCTGTGTGCAGGTATTGATCTTAATCTCCAATGCAGCTAGTTTACTGTTGTTGTATAGCTAGCTAATTACTTGAAGTCAGCCACTGATCTATGCCTTTTGAACATTAGAACGAGGACTACCATTACATCCAGTCTAAAGAAGGTTAGTATTGGAAGCTTTAGTATGAATAACTAGTGAAATGACTAGTGATCAATTACAGTAGAGTACTATTTGGTAAAGGGGATTCAGTATTTAAAACTACTAATAGAATTATCCTCTCAGGTCTGTGTAAATTGAGTGGACATTTTCTTCTTTTTATCAGGGTTGATGGGAGTGAGGAGGGGTGGGCATTGAACTGACAAATATTGCTAGAAATTAAAAGAAATGAATGAAAAAAGAAAAATAATTGAGCAATTTAATTTAGCTAAATCATTTTCTTAATTATCACCATCCTTAATGTGGCTAGTGCAATACTATTCAGTAGCATGAAATTAGACCTCTTATCTGCAATGATAACTCACTTACTTGGGCTACTCAGCTAACTTCTGCCGTCGAGCTACTGGGTTGTCGTGCACGGCGATTAGGTAAAGGGTTTGGCCCGCGAGACTAGCTACTAGGCATTGGGCAAGTGCGTTGAGACATGAAGCGTACGCTATGTATAGAGTCGTGAACACTCATAAACGCTGTCATTTTTTTATGATCAATTTGAGATTACTTGTGTTTCGAATAGCTGACATAACTGCTGTATTTTCCCCTCAAGTTTCACCTAGACTTGTTCCCGCTACACAGAAGGCGGACGATTACGGAATGGCTACCTCGAACTCGCATAAACTGTACCTCAGTTGCCCTTCCAAGTCGGTACCTTGTCCTCAAATTTTAGGATACACTCTTGGGAAGACGTTGGGTAGTGGGAAGTTCGCCAAGGTCAAAGCTGCTTGGTCACCCTGCGAAGGTCGAATGGTGAGAAGTATAGCTAAAAATTATAACTTTGTAAATTTTTTGTATTTATTCTTCCAATTTTTATTGCTTAGATTGCCATCAAAATACTTAACAAGAGCAAACTGGACCAGGAGGATGTAAAGAAGTTTCTGTCTCGAGAAATCTCTATTCTCCAGAAGGTTTCCCATCCCAATATCATTAGCACTTTCCAAATTGTGGAAACAGAGCGCCACTGCTTCATTGCACTGGAAATTGCTGAGAACGGGGACCTTTTGGATTACTTCAACTTCAGGGGACATCTTCCAGAGGAAGAGGCGAGGCACGTCTTTCAACAAATGTGCCAGGCAATATCGTACATCCATTCCTTAGGTATCGCACATCGGGATATCAAGTTGGAGAATGTATTCTTCAACAAACACATGGATGTCAAATTAGGCGGTGAGTTAGTGATGGAGGGTTAGTTATTATTATATTTAATCCAATATTTTCATACAATAGATTTTGGATTTGCCCTGGAGTCTCAAAGTGACTTTTGTTCTACTCCATGTGGATCGTACAGCTATGGGGCTCCTGAAATAGTACTCTCACCACACCCACACTACAACCCACTATTGGCTGATTCGTGGAGCATGTGAGTTATATATACCAATTGTTCTATTCTATTATTATTATTTCTATTATTACTCACAAATAGGGGTGTGGTTCTGTACACCATGGTTATGGGTAGTCTGCCCTTTGGAGATGACAACCAAATCGTCAATGGGCTCGCCAATTATCACCACCTGCCTATGGATGGCAAGCTCATATCTGAAGGTAAATCAAATAGTATTTTATTGACACTACCTAATCATTGTTCTTATTATTTGTTTAGAATACGAGCAGTTGGTGAGATCGCTCCTGTCTGCTGACCTCACTGCTCGTTCGCTCATTGCGGATGTCTTGACTCACATGTGGATGATGAGTTTTCCATCAGTTCGACCGTCATGGGAGGGACCACATGAAGGCAAATACAACATAAAAAATTCCCTTCCCTCCATCTTTCATAGCATAAATCTGTATAATTCTAGCTGCTACGACGTTGAGATTCACTCCCCACGCCTACCATCTGGCAATGATCATCAAGATATGGTGACTGCTATGAATATATCTGAAGCTGAGACAGCTTTACCTGCCAATAATTCATCAGGTTCAGAAGTGCAGGAGGATCATCTTAACCCTCCTAGTGACACAGTTGCTCCTGCTTTGTCTTCATGTTCGAAAGTGCAGGATCACCTTCCTCTTGGATATGCCAACAACTTACCTTCACTTGCTGATGAATCAACTTCCTCAAAGAGCATCTTATTGATCAGCAACCCTTTACCTGAGTTAGCTAAAATCATCACTCAGCTAGCTGGATCAGGGCCATTGACATTTACAAAGTCAGATAGCCTTACCCAGGGTGAAGCTGGTAAGGCAACAGAGCCTGAAGAGTCTGAGTCAACAACTTCAGAGGAGCAGGACAACCATTCTTCTGCACTTACTAATACAACTCTTCCTGCGAAATCAGTGCCACCTATTTCAATGGAGAAAAACAGCCATCTTTCTACCAATGTAACTCTGCCAGCACGAAAGTCCTCTACTTCCATCGAGACGGACAACCACCATGATTCAGCTACCACTACAACTCTGCCAACAAAATCCATGTCATGTACTTCAATGAAGCGTGACAAGTTTTCTTCTGGTACAGATATCAACACAACTGTGCTCGAACAGTCAATATCATCAACTTCTATTGAGCAGACCAACTATTCTTCTGATCCAGCTAACATCACTGTATTGCTTCCAGAACCAGAGTTATCACCGGTATTTGAGCGAGCCTATTCACTTGGCCAAGTTGACAATGCAAACCAGCCTGCTTGTGTTACAACTATACCAGCTATGGATATTGGTAGTGCAAATTCTAGACAAAAGCAAAGGAAAAAGCACAACTTGGTAGCAAGACTCCAAAGTGCTGTTTGCCGAAGAATTTTCTCATCTTTGAGAAAAAGATTCAATGTGCTATAGACATTCATTGAAGTATTTTGATACTTTATTAAAGTTATGAAAATCAAATTATAAACAACCAACAAAATACATAAGAGTAACTATTATAAATAGAAACAGTTGCATTCTAGCTGACAGGCAATTAGTCAGGTTTAACAATATAACTAGCTATTTTCATTCAATTGAAAGTGAAATTAGCTAATTAAGAAGAGAATCAAGGAAAACCATATTGGATTTATCTTGACAATAGCTATTACTAATTCCCATATATTTTCTAAGGAAAACAATTACTAAGAGAGCTAATTGATATTGAAATTATTAATTCCACAACAGGATAATAAAAATTAAACAGCCCTCAGGGAGGAAATAGAAACTGAAGATTACTAGGTACAAATCACAAAACCATGCCCACTCTATTCGGTACACCTTTAATAATGAATTATTATTTGTAAAATTCTTCCCATTTGACATAACTGTGGTGCTAAATTTCCTGGATTAGTTATCCCTGCTCACTTAAATTTTTTCCCCTGTATTTAGCTTCTTTTTCACATTTTATGGTATAGCTACTTGGGAGGATGTTATTAGTTATGAATCAAATGCATTATAGCTAGCTCCATTTATATCTATGCATTATATTTTTACAAATAATGAGCTAAGGAAAACGAGCTTATTAGATATAGAAATATTTTTTCTTGACGTTTGAGGAAATCAAGAATACTACTGGTTGATCTCAAAGCCCACATTAAAATTTTCTGGCTAGCAGCCTTGAGACGGCACATCAGGTCATAGATTAGCTATCGCCTTTGACCGGCTAATGTGCGCTATCTTATAGCCGATAATCGTGCGATTACACAGCGAATGGGCTAAGACGCGACTATTACTAGACTAGTGGTGTGCTTGAGCACAAATGGCGAGCGAGCCTAAAGACTATACTATTTTTATTGACTTCTAACACTGAAGCTACTGAAAATAAGGTCCAGTTTTTAAATTTAGCATACAGGGTAAAGGGATTTCAGTGCCATAGTAACAACTCTCTGCAACTGCTTGAATTGAAGGGAAAAAAACAACAACAAAACAATACAGTTTTGAAAGTTTTCTTTGTGATCTTTAGCTAAGTAGTGGTTGTAACACACAATGCTTTGACAAAACTGGAAATGCACCTACACAGACTTACCTTCGCAGTAGTCTAGTGGAAAATGTATTTTCAAGTAAATACTGTTGCGCACGGCTTATAACCATGACAAAGAGCGCATTGACTT
>WLWD01003659.1_pt1 | contig 57477 bp, 33 predicted proteins | sample 6712731 | NCBI WGS metagenome assembly WLWD01 (sample SAMN12718690, study PRJNA576275) | sponge metagenome | isolation source: marine sponge | host: Mycale hentscheli | place: New Zealand: South Island, Marlborough, Capsize Point | collected 2014-11-01 | reverse complement strand
TGCAGAGGCTGATTCACCAACCGAATACATACACCACGGCGAGTCTGCCGATACACCAACACCGACTAAAACCTAAATAGAGGTATAGCTTCTTGACTTGAATGGTAGGTGGTACTTTCCGCCCACTCGAATAGGCGTGGTCACCTTCGTGTAGGAGGCCGGAGGGAGGTGCGCCTTCTCCCTTCTCCCCCCGCCAACCCCAAGACCACTATTCCTCCTCGTGAGTCTTACAGGCGGATGTGTAAGTAAATCTCTGCTATAGTAGAAGTGGTGATTAGTGTATGAGAATTGGGCTGCTTTTAATTAATCAGTATTATGAATCCTACATAGCAAGTAAGTAGTTAGTAAGTCAGTATTGTGTTGGCATGAACTATCTGAATTTATTTTTATTTTCATCACCATCATTAGTATAATTATTACTACTATTATTTGAGGGCACAAAAAAGGTTAAAGAATATTTTTAGTTTTCTTTTATTTATTTAATTATTTAAATAATTTAATTAATTGATTTATTAAATTAATTTATTTATGTTTTGTAATTTGGAGAAGAATAAGTGCATTAGTTTAGGGTACTAACTAAATAGCTAATAATGATTATCAGCAGTGATAATGAAGAAATAGATTATTTGAAATAACAAATAATAAAACAATAATAAAATGATGTTTAAACCACAGTCTCTTTGTAGCGTACTTCTGGAGACATCTAAATAACACATCACAAGGGGAAAAAAGTTATTATATCTGTATTATATATATATATATATATATGGATATTGAAAAAAAAAAAAAGCTTTAAATTTAGTTATAACATTTCTCCTTATAGAAATGTTTATATGTTTTGGTACAGAAAAGTAGCTTCGGCTATGGCAAATTGGAGCAAATAATGTTTAACATGTGATGGCTTTACAATAATACCTTTCTGCCTTGACACTAATAGCTATTATTACGAAGAATGGAAAAAAATTATTTAATTATAGCTAATACTATAGCAGTTTAATCTTTCTATAGAACATTGAAAAATTAACCTGGTGTTTTCACTTCTTGCGAAAATTCTTCTTAATATACTTTACATTAAACATACACCACCATTAATCTTGGTATTGAAATAATTTAAATTTTTTAAAGTGTTTCTTCAACTTATGTAGCTCTTAGTCTTAACTCCCTTACATGCGTACCATTAATATGCTGCCCAAACTTGTGATCTGCAATATAGTGATCATATCTTTCCAAATTTCTAGCTTAGCCTCTTGGATAAGTTTTGAGGTCTCCACCACTAATGCCTGTGCAGTTGGTCTTCTACCCGGTAAATCATAAAGACACTCTGTAGCCAATTTCTCCATTGGTTTACAAATTTCTTTGGCTTTGTTCAAATACGTTTTTCTTCTGCCGATTGCAATCTTATGGCTCTGTACACATTCTGCATCCAAAGTGGAATCCATTGGAATTGGGCATTTTTGTACAATAGCATACAAGCACAGAGCTCCAAATGAAAAGATATCCATTTCGATGGAATAATTAGGATTTTCCTCAAATGCCTCAGGTGGCATAACATAATTAGTACCAGGGTGACAGGTTAATTTTATACGTGCTTCTGCAGTTAACAGCTTTGACATCCCAAAATCTGCAATTTTAGCTTGTAGACTTGGAGTGAGCAGAACATTGGAAGCTGAGAGATCACGATGCACGACGCTATTAGAATGCAGCTCGCACAATCCGTAAGCAATGTCTCTGAGAATGGAAAGTTTAATTCCAAGTGAAATCGTAGCATTTGTTTTATTAGACATAGAAATTAATTCGTCCAGATCGATGGGTAAATATTCCATAATTAGAGCCAAGTAGTCGTTGTTTGGACCGTAAAAATGGACACCCATGAATTGAACTATGTTTGGATGATTTAATTTCCACAGCAAATTGCATTCTCGATAGAAGCTAGTCTTCAAGGAGGTCTTCTGATCTTGACTAACTTTTTCATTCTTACCAATGCCCAAAAGAATGCTGTGAAGATTTTTCATAATGCAAGGTGTCCCATTAACTTTAATCAAAGAAACAGATCCGTATGACCCAGCTCCTATGTTTTCTTTCAACATCTTGACATCTTGTATTAATTTCATCTCCAAACCATCACATTTTTGCTATAAAAAGACAAGTAGTACTAGAGATATAATTTATGCATTTAGTTTTTACAAGTATCACTAAAATAATACAAAGTGGAATTAATACATTATATAAAGTGAAATAGGCAATAATAATATTTAATTGATCAAATAATTACGAAACTTACATAATCTTGTGCTTGCCGAATTCGATGCTTTCTTTCTCTCTCCAGTTCGCTTGTTCTTTCTTCCACATGCTCGATCATTACTCTATGCATATCCAATGTAGACGATAATTTTCTTTTTAAAGAGGCAATTTGTTTTTTCTTTCTCAGAGAAATTAGTCGATGTACTTCATCTGTCAAATGACCTAACTGATGCTTTTCTCTCTTCAAAGCTGTTTCAAGGGAAGCTTTCTGCAAAAAATAATTACTGTATATAACTACTACAGATTGACAAAAATTGTACTTTAAGCTCTGCAAGATGGCTATTCATTGTAAAATAAGACTACATCTTTTGTAAATGAGTATATCTCCAGTGCTCATTTAAAATTTAGACTTCTAATATTAATTGAACTCTATTGCTTACACGTTGGACATCTTGTTTTAGAAAGTAGCTCTAAGTTTATAGAAATATTTTTATTTTAATTTAATAAAAGCAATAGATGATGTACTCCTTCATTCTATATATTATATATAATATATTCATTTGAAACAACATTATGCACAAAATGAAATACCATTTTTTTACTTTCTTACTTGATCCTCCAAGACAGAAATTTTGCTCTTCAGAAATATTCGCTCTTCATCGAATGCCTTTTGATGATCAATGATCTGCTTTGAGAGATGATTGAATTCCTGATCACCATCATTGTTTCCTTTCACACTATTTGAACTTATTTCTGACAAACGAGACTGAATTCTCTCTTCCATCAGTTTAAAACTTTTCATTACAGAATCGATATTCTGTGGAAGTTTTTTTAGTGCAACATCAGGAACCAATTTTTTTCCTGTGCTTGGCAGTAGCTTGACTTCATTTATTTCCTATAGCAAAATTACAAAAAAATTAAGAGGAGGGAGACCCTTAGTCTCAATAGAGATTTTGGTAATATATAACATATATATATATATATATTATATATATATATAATATAAGGTATATTACAGATGTGTGACCATTAGACTGTTATATAACTGGTTGGTAACTTGCTACCCAGTTAAATAACGGATCACATAAAAAAAGTGTACTCAGGTAAGCTGTGAATGAAAGACTTAGGTTATTCTATAGCAAGAATGAGCACTTAGCTAAAGTTTGTTGCTACCTGGACACCATTTTCCAAATGAAGGGAAGTGGACATGAAGTATAATCATAATCACAACATTTTATGCTGTTGTTATTGTGGTGTTCTACTAGGAGGCCAAGAAGAACACTAACACTTTCATCATCTTGTGATTTTTATTTTCAGTTTTGTTTTCTCCTTTCTTGTTTACGTTTCAGTTGTAGCTACAGAATATGTACCATGTTTTAGTGACTATTAATTTTAATTTAATCACAATAATTAAAAAGTGAAAACTTAGTATTAAGTGTGTAATTGCATCTTACAATACAGTTTTTTTTGTTGTGGTGGTTTTCTATATTATATGAAGATTAGTATTGGTTTGGTTACAGTGCAGGCTTACAAATTCTAGCATGTTTTTTTTTTTAATTTTTTTCTCCATTATAGGTATTTTAGTTTTTTAAGTACATCCTACGTGGTGGGAATCCTAAAAAAACAAAAAAAAAACAAAGAAAAAAAAACGGATTGTAGTTTACTAATTTGTTGATTTAGTGTTTCCAACTGCATGCACAGCTGTGTTTCTATCTCACAAAAGATTAAATTAATTTGTTGAACTCAAACAACTATACTGGAGAGATCTAAGAAGTGATATAAACAATTCAAAGCAATCATACTTGAGTGCGGGAGTCACAGTAAGTTACCTACTGGATGGACCAGTTGTGTAACCGGATAGAATATAACTGGCCAGTTACATAACTGGGTGGTAGATAACATGTCCAGTTTTATCCTCTTATTGTCATTCACTGACCAAAATGTCTATCTCAACTCATTTAGAGTGATAAATTTGATAAATGGCAGTACTTCCTGTAACACATTATTTTCTTGGAAAGGCATATTATTATTAGCTACCAATTTAGATGAACTAACTAAAAATATATTATGTTTTTAACAATTTTCTATCACTTCACTTATAATGTATTAATAATTTTGATCAATTATTTTAGCCACACCCAATTTTGTACGTGTGGCACATGTGCCAACTTGATTGGCCTATACACTTTAAACTTGGTTCTTCCACTCTTGTAATGCATAATGTAAGCCTTAATTTTTAAAAGTTTAAATTATATCATAAGCACTCCTGTAATTTCCTATTTCATTACTATGTAATAATTAAGTGAAGGTGAAACAAATATACTCCTACAATTGTGACTAACCTCACACTGAATATGAAATTGCTGACACAAATCAAATTGAAGTTTATGCATTTCCATGACAGTATCTGCTAGTTGGCCTATTTTCTGCATTAAAGTTCCATTCTCGGACTCTTTTGTTGCTATCAAATGATTAAAAGAAGTCACATTCTTATTTAGATCTGATATCTGGGTCTGTACAAATGTCAAGTTGGTGTCCTCCTTTTTCTAGGTCATTAAAATAAGCATTAAATTATATAGACAAGAAAAGTAATTGGCAAAAAATATTAATCACTATGAATATTATATTATAGTACACTATTATGTGCTTTAGCACAAATGGCGAGTGAACCACCGGGTACAGGTAATTTAATCAAGTCTGATAATACTTAATTACTAGATCTGTATGCTAATATTCACTTAGTTTGCTTTATTGTTTTAGCTCAAGTCTATTTATTCATAAAATTACAAGTAGATGTTTAGCTGTTGACCATTAACTTTAGTTTGATGATCTGGGTAAGGATTGATTCAAAAGATTCTGGACAGGGACAACAACTAAATGAACACAAAAATGAGAGGGTCAAAGTACAAAAATGACATGTTTATGTCCAAACATATATAAATATATAGAAACTAACAAAAAATGCTGATTTTTTATCATGCTACCCCTGATAGTGTCTCATCACTTCGCTCACTCATCACCCTTGTGTTACACACTTTTTCCCCATTCTTTATTATTGTGCAACAATTCCAACATAATATATAGCAGTATTTAAAGGGTTCTATCTACTTGTTAAATTTCAATTTTTAAAATTATACAAAAAAAAGACATATAATTAATATAATTTTATGATGACATATACAATATAATTGTATGATCACATGAAATTGTGGTAGCTACAAGCAGCAGTTGAATTAGGAGGGTGGTAAATAGCATCCCCATAACCATAGAGAACTGTACCTATATAGATATGAGGAGTAATGGACAGCTAAAGCATAAATAGTGGCATGTAGAGTCCATGATGAATTATATATCTGATTATCTTGGTCAGCAAACAGTAAATTGGCTGAGTTTCTAAATAAATAGGACCTATTTAAACTGGTAAGAAAATCTGAGTGGACAAACAACCCGTGTTACAAACGTACCTCACATTGTAGCTTGCTCTTGTTAAGTAGCCTTGAATAGCAACAAATTCCTGAGCCTAAAAAGAACCAGAATATCAAGCAGAAGGGTAGAAAAGAAGTCGCCAAGCTACGACTGCTTTTTGTTTACAATTGTCTCTGTGGTACTGCGCACGTGGTTGGCCCGGTTTAAGCACGTGACTAAATCCCGCCACGTGTAGCGCGGGAAACGTGTGGTTTTATTTATTCCCATAGATTTTTCTATTGAGTTTGAAACTGCACTTTCTCGCCGTCTCTGAAGTGTTTAAAGGGAATTTTCTGGACCGCTTGAGCACGAACTTTCGAATGGTACAAACCCCGGAAACGTAGCTACTTCCGTTCAAAAGTTATTAACGGTTTTTACCACGCCAACTCAACTTGGACATACTATAATTGTACTCAACTTGTGAGTCACCAGTAACTTGAGGGCTAGGATTCATTTTTTGCTGTCCATAACTAAAGAACTACTTACAACAATCTTTTTACATTTGTCTCTGGTTTAATTTTATTGAATGGCACCAAAAAAGTATCCAAAAAATTTGGTGGCAGTTACCCTTTAATTAACATGGAACTGATATCCCATGCTGAAAATCACAAATGCATTCCATCTCTATTGAATGAATTTGTGTACCTAAGCAAGGTGACATTTTATTGAATGTTTGGGTTTACTGTTGAGCAAGTAGCCTCAACACTGCTAAAAATGGGGTGTTTGGATAACTTAGTTTTGGTGTTAAATAGGAGGTGCTGCCTCGACACCCCAGTTTAATGCCTAATATGGTCTCCATAGTTAGTCACAACAAACAGATATTTGAAAGGAAGAAACTAATGGATATAAGATTGGTATAGAAGTTATAAGGGCTCAAAGTGGGGTGTCCAGACAGCGCCGCCTGGCAAACACCTTGAGAGTGGGCATACTACTGTGATCTTTCACCACAATACAAACAAGCACAGTTTCTAAAGCTTTGAATTAGTAAAAGACCGTGTCTAATTTTCACTTTATACCCTAACAAGCAAGTATATTTTGAAGTCAAATGAGTACATATTTGAATGTGTCATTCATATAGATAAAGCGATCAGAAGATTAGCTACTGAATCAAGCAACCGAGCAGATTGAATAAGACCACCAAGAAGATAAATAAAGTGTCAACAAAACAAACAGAATTGAGAAAACTTAAAATGAATGTTTTGAAGACTAACAACTAATGTAGTAGTAGACATAGAATCAGCTTGCCTGAGACTTGAGTAGTTTTGATTAGGGTAAAACATGCTCCCAAGTTCTGTTTGAAAATGGTAAGTCGATTAGCAGTACTCTCGATTCTACTGTTGGCCATGGCCCAACCAAAATCTAATTATTGTCATAATGTTGCAAGAGCCATGTCACTGCCGTTAAATATGACCATCACCTCCTATAGGCTGCTAGCCATGGTTGTATAGTAACAGACAGGAAGATTAAGTGAATGATGCTGGGAATTAACAATTGTAGGATTTATACACAATATTACTATCTTGGCCTCCTTAGGCCATACTTTCCCCATTACACGAAATGTATATTCAAACTCAAACACTCTATTACTCTCCAGCTATGATATGAAATAACCATACCTGTGACACTGGAGCATCCAAGGCTTCTGAGGGACCAATACCTGCGTTGAAGCGAGCCGTTGATTTCTCTGGCATCCAAGGAGGTGCAGCCACTGTAAGGCTCCTGTAGAGCTTTAGTGGTTTAGGTGGCACTTTAGGTGGTTTCTTTTTTCCATCTCCTTGGGGTGACGCCATTTCTCCACAGTCCGTTCAGATAAGCGGGCGTGACATCATGCTTTGCTGCACAGTGCTCTGCACCAATCAGTTTCCACACAGCGAAGACAAATTATATTTAAGCGTAGGCTCCTAATATCCCCAAACATCAAGGACAGTCGGGGGATTGCATTTTTGCTCATCAAACTACTAACTCTTACAGGACTCATCTACAAATCCTCCCCACTGAATTGGGATAAACCCAGTAGAAGTCTCCAGAGTGAAACCGTCCTTCTTCCTAACTCGCTCCAATACCACTTGCGGTTGAAAGCACGGCCTCTCGAAACTAAGTAGCTAGCGAAATTACAGCTATTAGAGCTCTGGTGAAAATTCTCAGACGCAGCTGAGACAGTTTATTGTACGATATTTAGCTATGGCCAGTATTAAATATTGTTACAACCAATTAATGTCAATAATAACATACAAATTTATCTCATAGTTCCAGTGGATCCAACCAGTCCAGATCTATGTTAGGTCCCTTTGCCAATCTTCACTACCTTATCATGTTCTTCCCTAGGCTCTCTTTCCCTAGACAATGCACAATTCACTGTAATGATTCCCGAGTTAAAAAGGTATTAAAAATCAGAGAACAGAGAGGCCATTTGCTTGATCTCCTGCATGTAATTATAATAGTAGATAAAGTACAAGTATATGTGTAATATTAAATACCATACTTTATATCACATTTGCATTCTTTATTTAAAGTACACTTTAGCTAAAAGGGTGTAGTCATCATTGTTATGATTATGATTATGATTATGATGATAATGGCTAATAATATTATTGTTATTGTTATTATTATCATTGTTTATTGTTTTGGCATTGCTTTGATGTTGCAGTTGTATTTGTTATCTTTTAGTTGTTGGTGTTAATTTTTTATTTACCCTTTGTTATAGATCACAAATCGCTGTTCTCTAATAAATTAAATGTGCAATCAAATTTAAGTACAAATGAAATGCTCTAGGTATGCAGGACTCACTGGGTTCGTAGTGAACACAGTTCCAACTAATTCTATCTTTCCAGAATTCTAGAACTGAGAATGTATATGGAAGCTAAAGTTAGAGTACGTATTTCTTTTTTAGGATATTTATTAAAAAATATTAGCTACCGTGCAAGCTTTAAGTTGTAGTGGTTACTGGTTCTGCTGTGGGCCTATCCGTGTATGCACTAGTGATTTCACACTAAACAAATAATAACCAGAATAGGTCAATTTGGCACACCGGATGTAATAGAAGAATTGGGCGTGACTGTAAATTAGGGTGTGACCTAATCTCACTCGAAAGGAGGCGTGGCCGTAAAGTCGATGGGGCGTGGACTTAAGTTTTGTTTGTGCTAACATCTCTGTGCTGACAGCAGATCTCCGTGCTGACAGATCTCCGTGCTGGAGACGGCAGGCTTCACACGTCTGTGTTAGGACCACTTTACTCGACTGTGGTGCAGATTACTTCAACAAGGTAAGGTACTACGTTCTGCATTTTTGTACTGTATTATGCGAGATGCGTGTAGCCCAACCAATTAGCTATATAGCTACATGTTAATACAGTTTTTGTTGGAGTGATTTGTTGTATTTATTAGTGTCTATGTAGATTATCTGATCTGTTGCATCAGAATACCATAATCTATCGAGAACTACTTTATATACATAAGGATATGTCTCTAAGGCTGTTTGTTACTTTCAATACCCAGTCAATTATCATAAACATTATTCATATACCCGTCATGCACAACTTAAGGATGCTTGCAGGAAGGTGTACAGGAAATTTTTTTCAGGATAATTATACGAGATTTTTTTTTGGGAAATGTATAGCTAGGTCATTTCAGCTTGTCTGGAATTATCCTGTGGCTGGAACTTAACTTTTCATCCTGAGATAATGCTGGTCATCACAGTTACTCATATGGTCGACAAGTTTACTACTTTGTTGGCAAATGAGCTAAGCAAGCGAGACACTACACAGTGTTAACACAATTGAGATTCCGTGGTATTCTTTCTTTTTTTTGTGCTTATTTATATGATATGTGTGACACGTTTTCCCCCCGCGCCACTAATTAAATAAGTCGGTAAAGCGTCTTAATAAAAAAGAAAGAAACGAATCTGCCAAACAATGAGAGTTGCGAGTCTTGATATTGAGCAAATCTACACACCTGAACTTGTATAAGCATAGCAACCTAACAGCACTATTTTTCTTCATCGTTATTGAATGTATTAGTCAATTTAGCACATTTGAATTTCAACAACTATTGAAGTTATGCCAAGGGGATTAGCTGTGTTCTCTACTACCAGTTTTTGTTTTGTTTTGTTCTTTGTTTATTATTCACAGTAGGTTACAAGAAAAATTCACGATTCTATGATTCTACTTGAATATCAAGTCACCATGTTTTATGTAATAATAAAATGCATTATAAACCCACCACACACACACACACACACATACACACATGCACACACACACACACACACACACACACATGCACACACATAGTAGGGAATGTCTGGAATGTAAGATTTCACTGATAAAAAAGCATGTGAGAAACCAATCATTGCTTGCCTCACCACACTTGTGGTTAAGCCTATTAAAGGCCAATTTATGGTAAGGGAAATCAAATTGGCCTTTAATAGGCCATTAACCAATAATAGTAGAAAATTATATATGATAATACATAGTATGTTTAAATTAGTGAAATTGTGATCTATATGGCAAAATATTTCATGAGCAGGCTAATTTATTTTCAAGAGCCAGAGGCGAGTGAAAATATAGCCTGTGAGTAAATTATCCTGCCATATCACCTGACAGAGTGTAATAAGTAATTTAATCTGTGCTAGACATCTTCACTGTAGTTTGTACTGGGGTTGGTAACTCATGGTGGTGTAAGATAACACTGTGATAACATGAGTTATCTCAAGGGTCACATACCTAAAAATAACATTGTGAGGATATCTAGCGTGGAATATACACATATATAGTACTTCTTACATGAGTCAGAGAGTGATATGATGAAATATTTTACAAGCAGCAGGCTGATTTTATGAAGAGTTAAAATAGAGTGTGAGAGTGAAATATCTAGCCATATTACTTTGACAGTGTAATAAGTGGTTTATTCTATGCTAGATATCTTCACTGCAGTAGTATGTATTAGGGTCGGTAACTCATGGTATAAAGTTTACTGTAAAACTCACTAGGGCTCCCCACACCCCAAGCAGATACTCTAGCAGCAGCTCTAACCTAGTTGGGTAGGCTTACCAGAGAAAAGTAGCTGTAAAAACACAGAAAACCTGGATATCTAGGCTGGTTGCTATTAGCTTATGTTGTGGTTGATGAGCTTGGGCAATACAGCATTACAGCTTTCAATAACATAGGTGAGATCAACCTAAACAATAACATTGTGAAGATATCAAGGTCACAATGTTATTTTTAGGCAGTGATCTGTGATCTCATGTTATCACATGGTGTATTTTCTCAATCCAAATGTGCAAATAGTTATACAACCAGCCTAACTAACCAGGTTTGTGTGTTTTTACAGCTGCCTTTCTACCCAATGAGGATTATACCAGCTGCTAAATTATCTCCTAGGGATGTGGGGGGCCCCTAAGAAGTTTTACAGTAAACTTTACCCCTTGAGTTACCACCCCTAGTGGTACTACTGCAAAACCAGGTGAATATAGCTGCTAAAATATTAACTGGGAGAGGGGTTGGGTTGTAGGAGAGCCCCTTTCAGTGTTCCAGCCAACTTTATAAACTGAGTTATCAACCCTAGTACAACTACTGCAGTGTAGATATCAAGCCCAGAAAACACTTATTACACTCATCAAAGGTGACATAGTATAAGACATTTAACTCTAAAGCTTTATTATCACAGTATGAAAATCTCTGGGCCATTGTCACATTTGACACATGTAATAAGTATTAAGTAGTATAAGTACGTTATAAGGAATAGGACATCTCCACACTCAGGGATGTCTGTAGCATTATAGCACTCTACTGAAACAAACCATAATACTTCATATTTTTGTGGGCGTTTAATCATTCATTAAGTATCATAACAAGTACAAAAAGTATGTTTGGTTAAATAGTATTGAAAAAACAAAAGAGAATGAAAGTGACATTATCTACATGATAAAATGATTCAATTAATACAAGCAATCAAGCTTTTTTGTTCTAATTAAAAATTTGTACTGTAAAATTGACAATATGAATTTTACTTAATCATTCTTTTAACTTGTATAGCATAGACAAAAATGGATAAAAGCGAGGAAGTTGATACATTACGCAAGACAAGATCTCCTCTTCGCATTGGCTTCAAGAAGGACATGGTCACTCTAGCTACATCCTTCAACAATGCTACTCTGATTAGCGATGCCGTGTACAATACTGTGACCACATCGAAGACTAAAGATGAGCCGGAAAAAGCTGAAGAAATGGTCAGAGCTGTCATAGATTCTGTGAAACTCGATGTGAAGTACTATCATAAGATGATGGAGATTTTGAAGGAAAAAAGTGACTACAACTCCTTGGTGGAAATTTTGAACAAGGAGTACAAGAAGCAAGGTGAGCCTGTTGCATTGTATCATGATTGTAAAGTGATGATGGTTGATAAAATGATGATGTAGACAATGATAATGAATAACAGGATTACAATGATGATAGAGATGATGAAAATTAATGATTACAATAAATGATTTCAATTAATAAATCGGTTTATCACTATTTATCCCAATCACCACCTATCTCATTAATTATTGTAAAGGCAATAATAATTAAAATCTTAATAAAGACGGATATGATTACTATTTTTGATTGGTACAATGTTATGTAACACAATTTTATATATTGTAGGAGGAACTAAGTTTTATACACCGTGCAAAGCAGTACAGATACGAGTGCTAAAAAGTAAGTTTATCTGTAAAAAATAAAGACAGTATTCTTTGGAATAATATGGTGTTGATGATAAAAATAATAATACATAAGTGTAATCCATAATAATTATTATTGTTATGTATTTGTTGCAGAAATTTCAGTTTGGGATCAGAAAATTAAAATAATGAATCTGTTACAACTCATTCGGTACTACGACAGCGAAACACAACAGCATATGAAGATCAGAATCATTGAAGAAGTGGCGAGCGATTGGGAAGAAGTAGCTGGACAGTTAGGCTTTACACCAGGAGTGATTGTGGCTGTGAAGAATCCAGGATGTGGGAAGACTCCTGACGCCTGTTTCAAGGAAATCCTACGCAGATGGATGGCAAATGCCACTGGGATGCCCAATGCAGATAAATATCCGTGCACATGGAAGGGTATACACACTCTTCTGATTGATACAACACATACTACTGTTGCAAATGATCTAAAGGAAGCCATTGAAGCTACGTACACAGATTTTAAAAAGACTTATGATGAAGGTATATTACATTTTAGATCTACATATAGAGTTAAACCCTCAGCGTGCATGCGTGAGAGTATTATAATTGTCATTTTGTCTGTCTATTTGTCTGTCTGTTTGTCACAGTCTGATTTTGGAGATTACTGAAAATTAACCGTTGATTTAAGTATGAACTTACTCAGAAAAATTATTTAAGATCTTTTATAGTGCTACTTTTCTAAATTATGGGCTGTTTTTTTTTGAGAAAAATGCGAAAGCTATCAGCTCCACATAGGTACTACCTTTGTGGGTAATGCCCCCCTATCATCAGGTTGTATTCACATGAGCAATTAATTTCTTGCTGCCCGCGGTCTTTTGTTTATGCAAGGAAAGTTAACAGAGTGCTGGAAGCTGAATCACGTGTTGAAAATGTATACCGGTGAATGTCTCTGGCCTGTTTTTATTCATCTTTTTTTATATCAACCATTTTCATTTCTCGAGCTATCTTGGTACCTGATAAGAATAGCCAATAATTTATTCTTTTGGTCTGAGATGATTTTGTGATAGCTAGCTAGTGTATAGTAGTGCTTCATTGTAGCCATAATAATAATTATATTATGTACTATGTTTAAATGCCTAATTTGGCATTGCAGCTCCTCAGGAAGGTGAAGCTCAGAGGGTATCTTCAGTCGATGATAGATCTGACTCAAATGGTGCATCTTCACATGAGCCTGAGCCTGTACAGCCTGGCACAGCACCAGCTGCTGGTAAGTGTTTATGTCATGTAGTTGTATTAGTAGTAATAGTAGTAGTAATAGTAGTAGTAATATTAGTAGTAGTAGTAGTAGTAGTAGTAGTAGTGGTAGTGGTAGTAGTAGTAGTAATTGTAGTAGTAGTAGTAATAGTAGATAATTTACTTATGACAAATTACAAAAAAAAAATGCAATAAATCACTTTGAGACTCTGGAGTAAAAAGTCCTTTTTCAATGTTTTGTTGCTATTATTATGTGCAAGCTCTTCAGTTGTTCTTCATAATATGTGACTCCTCCAAAGATTATGCTAAATATTCATATCATGTAAACTGTTAATAGTGCCATCTTTGCAGTGGAATTAAGGGAAAGCCTTGAATAATAATTTTCAGTGTCATAAACTTAATGTGTGAAAATATGAGTAGCAAACTTGACCTTAACTATGTGTTGGTTCTGAATTTATCCCTGATATGTGTAACTAACTCGAATTAATAAATGCTGGAATCTTATTTTCAAAAGTTACTTAAAATTCAAAAGTCAAATAAATATCAATATTGGGTGTACAAATGAGAGTATAATAATAACAATATAACAAAGCTTACATTGTAGCTATTGAAACTTATTGTGAATATAATGTTTTTTTTAATAAAATTGATAATATGTTCATTAGATTTGCTTGCTTAGTAATTTCTATGAAATTATTAGTCTAATTTTGTGTTGTTAGTTATATAATTCCTTTATAAGTTGTATGTGTTAGTGAATTCTAGTTGTCAGTCGCTTGCTTGGTAAAGACAACCACTGATTTTGAAATTTCCTTCTCTTTGTAAGGAGGCATGTCAAAACACCATTATGGTGCTGAAGGGAGAGGGGTTTATAATTTATGATGTTAAGATTTTGGGGGGAATATTTTGACTTAATGCTGACTTAGCTGACAAGCAGTTTACTTATTTTGAAAATGTTTTAAAGAAGAGGATAGTGTTGATTCCGATCTAAAGTCTAATGAGTACTGTGCTGGTATCAGCACCCACTATCTGTAAAAGGGGTGTGCCCTTGACATTAAAGGGGCGGCGTTTAACCGTTACTGTCATAATGATGTTAATTGTTTCAAAAAAATAGTTTGGACATGTTCCCTTATTGATAAAACATTTAATTCTGGCCCAAGTCTGAAACTAGTTGATATATTTCTTATAATTGTTACTATTGCTGCCCATTTTTCATTAGATATACTATATTTCAAGCATCTATACGGGTCAGTTGTAAATAAGTGTTACTTAATTTTTTTGGTGTAATAGGTAAACGAAAGAAAATGAACAAAGATGACCTGGCAAAATGGATGCTCGATAAAGGTGCAGATGAAGATGATGTGAAAATCTTAAAAGGTATATAAAGTTTGCAGTTCCCATGACTATAAATAGTATTTTAATTTATAATGTGAACTATTGTGGATCCATTTGCTTGTAAAATTGTGATACAATAGTTAGAAGATTGATTCTTAACTTACTGCTTTTGATTCCTTATACATAAAAAAAAAAGTTGTGTGTGTAAGTTTATTTTCACTGGATTACATAGCACATAACATTAACTCCAAATTTGTGGCAATACATTTATATTGTTGTTGTTGTTTTTTTTTTTAATAATTGAATTTATCAGTCATTAGTTCCGATTATTTAGTGTAAAATTTACGGTAGCTAAAGGGGTATAAAAAATTCACATCCATGAACTTGTAACTTACTTTGATAATATATCATATGTCAACATATTGTGTAATACTTATTATATTACTTTTGGAGACTAAATGAGATAGATATCTTAATGAGTTCAGCGATATTAATTCTTCAATTTATACAGGTAAAGGTGTGTCTGAACTAGTGTTCATGATGATAAAACCAGGGGACAAGTACTGTAAAGAGCTTTCAGAAGGAGGAGCTGATTTAATTCCTATTCTACAGAAGATGTTATGAAGTTAACAAAGGCTTACTTGGAAGAAAAACACTAAATTATTGTTTCAAATTAGCTATGATATTTTTATATAATTTTTATTACAATTTTTATACATTGTATAAATGAAGACATTTTTGTATAGCTAATTAGATGTATACATTTTGCTATGAAAATTATATTTTTATGATCAATTTACTGCAAGGGGTGTGACATCCACACATTAGCCATGGTGACGAGATCTGCCATACTGTCAAGATTTTATGTTGTGTAGAAATAATCTAAATTCAGTCATTTTTGGCTGAAATACTTATTATAATGGCAATTTTTTCTCATTCTAACAGCCAATATTATGTTAATTAAAACTTAACCCAAAATGTTTCGACTCCTTGCTGAAGTCCTCTTCAGGGGTCAACTGAGGTTGAACTCTCTGTGGTGCTGTAATAAATACAATACTATAAACAGCAAGATTACTGGAGGGTACCTATGCTTACTTTTTATTGTATATCCTGAAGGGTGATTTGCATTTGATTTGGTTGTTAGAACGAGAAAATTTGCTATTAACATTCATACTTGTGTTTGATGTGTGGATTAATCTTCATGGTGAAAATGTAATATTTTAAAAAATTACACGTGTTTAAGACCAAACCAAAGCCAAACACTCAACTTGACATTATTAACTACTTATCATTTCCATTTTTTATATCATTTCACATTTACTACACTTTGCGAGCAAGCTTTATTCTACATGCGTATTATCTCACATTCACGTATCACCTTAGTTACCCGTTTTATCATTTTCACTTCTCATTGTTACTCTAACCATTTATGTCTGAATTTATCAAGCCACAGCCTTTTATAGTATAATTATAATAATTAGTGTCTAGCTAGTTAGTGAGAAGTCCGGAGCGGGGGACTGTACGATAAACATTCCCTGCCTAGAGATTGACTGTGCATGAGCATTTCCCCCTTCAACATGCAAAGTTGTATTTTTAAATATTACCATAAGTTTACATTTCTTAATCACTTACTGTGTCTATACAAAACATAGTGCAAAACTTTTCTTTATTGTATACTCCACTATTGTAATGTTACAAACTTTTTATAACTTGACACTTGGCAATGCCAGATTGCACAACTTGCAAAACATGAGTTAATTAAGTCTGATAAGCATCATTATCAGTTTGATAGATAAGTGGTACAGAATGACTACATACAGATCAAGCAGTATCATTACATGAAATCTCAAGTGATGCAGATAACACCATGGTAAATGATTCAGGGTAGACTTTGATTGAAGTAGTTAATTGTCTATAGTAGATGACTCCTTAGATCACTGCAATAAGCATGTTAGTGGGTGTACAGAGGTCACTCAACAAATCATGTGTATGGGCTTGTACAACTCATTCAAGTATCAGACCTCTTAGTAGCCAAAGAGGAGGGACACAAACCTTGGTTGGTCTAATTTAAGTGAATTATTGAATTTGATATATCTACTAAATGAATATCAGCATTTGTGAGAAAACTCCATGATAATCATGAGTATTAATTAATAGAACCAGTGTCACCACTGACAGATGAGTCTTCTGAAGCTGTATAGGCCCATCCAGACCCTCTAGGTGGATCAGTGCTCTACCAACTTGTGAATGATATGAGCTACTTTGTTCAGAGGCTGCCAGTGGCAGTATAATGAAGTACAGCTGCACGCGTTCTGGTTTGAACTGACACACTCATTCTCAAATTAATAAAAGCTATTATTATTATTATTATTATTATTATTATTATTATTATTAGTAGTAGTAGTAGTAGTAGTAGCAGCAGCAGTAGTAGTAGTAGTAGTTGTTGTTGTAGTTGTAATCATTCACTATTTTATTTATATATAAAAATTAAATTAATGTAATACATATTTTTCATAAAACAAAATTATGCTATGTAGCTAACACAAAGTTTATGCAAATGGGAAGCAAAGTAAATCGGTGAATGTTTTGTTCTACTCAGGGAGTACCTGCAAAATATTTAATTACAACCATGAATCTGACTAATAATTAAGGGTAGTGAATAAAGCAATATGTCAATTAAGTAAGTGTCAATAGTTTCACAGTGATAGTAATCATACATTGAACACAACATTAACTTGTCAAAGGCTTGCAAATTATGATGATAAATGATGGAAAAGATGAAATAAACAGCTAATAGTTTTTGAACCTCTTCAAGAATGCAACAATTCCACCAGAAACAAGCACCCAAGCCTATCTTGCATTGTATCCTCTTGTTACTTGACTACTGGACAGTGTAATTACAAGCACAGGTCAAAAACTTAAATTTCTTGTAGATATGTGGTTAGGAAATTTCATGTTTCTCTACTTTTATTTTGGGTAGAGGATAGGGCTAAGTGTCCTATAATAATACAGGGAATTTAGCCCTACTCTCCACACTGGAAGGTAGTGAAAATATGAAATTTCCTAAATGTGTGACTACAGGAAATTGAAGTAAAATTAATTCTGTTGCAAATAGAGTCATAAAACTATGACAAACGCCTTAAACCTAGATACCTTACCACCACACTAATTAAAAAAACAAAAAAACAAAAACTCTTCTAAGTTTGTAAGACCAAACTGTGAATATTCTCAGCAGCTTTTTATCATTTTGTTATTTGGTATTTTTTTGAAGTCTCTCTTCTAGATCTTATATACTTTTTGCGCCCACAGTGGGTGGGCACACCTTGACCTTATTGAACTTTGGTCGCACATAATACCTGTAATATATACACCAAAAACTCAATTGAAACTCATGTGTGAGAGGCCCGCTTTGCTTGTCCGAATTAATTGCAAATGAAACCCTAACAGGAAGTCTTTATAATAAAGCTTGAATGTTGTAACTTTATCCATTATTATTATACATGTACCTTATAATTATTAATGTAATAATTCTTAGTAAAAATAAAATGATTAATTCTGTCACTCTATAGCTACTCAAAACCAACTTCTTAAACAGAACAATAGTTTTTCTCTCTATTTGTATTTGTATATTTACAAATTTATTTCATTGGCTTACAAAAAGAGCTATTAATATAATCTGCTGTTGCTAGGAACAATATCCATAATTATTTTTTATCTTTATCACTAGCATATAATAATGAAACAATACAGATGTTTCGACACCTATGCAGATGTCATCATCTGTGAGAATAGTACAAATAAGTGAAAATGCCTAGGGAATAAACAGAAAAATGTTCATTTTTTTCCTAGGCATTACAAAATAAACAAAAATACACCAACATGTTCATATATTTGTTTATTCCCTAGGCCTTTTCACTTATTTGTACTATTCTCACAGATGATGACATCTATATGTAGGTGTCCAAATGTCTGTGCTGTTCATTTATATAGCTATTGCTACAACACAGCAAAATTGTGGTGTTTAAACTTACAAATATTTTTTCACCGGAAGATTTGATGAAACCAGCTAAATCCCTTAAAAAGTTGCACTTAGACTGACAGAAGATCATTCTAATGTGAGTGGCTAAACCGTCGCTGCTAGGTCTCATTTCTGGTCTGTCCATCAGACACTCTATAATTATATTCCCTAAGAATTGGTTTATAATCATAACTTGATCAATATGTACTGAACGCATTCCTATTTCAAATTGCTCCTTATGAATATGGTAATCTCTAACTGTAGCTCGATCCGGTAAGGGTTCTTTTTGGTTCACGAGATACAAGGATATAATACCATATGAATATACATCCATTTTTTCTGAGTATTTATTTCCTTTCAATGCTTCAGGTGGCATGATATAATTTGCCCCAGGCGCTTTTGTCAGCTTATTAGAAGATCCATCTGTATACTTAGACATACCCAAATCAGCAATCTTAGCAGTCATGCTGGATGTCAATAAGATATTAGCAGCTGAGAGATCCCTGTGTATAATCTTTTTTGCATGAAGGTGGGACAATCCACTAACAATGTCATTCAATACAGAGAGTTTAATGCTTAATGGAATCATATCTCCATTTCGGTTGCAAACTTCAATGCATTTTCCCATGTTAGAAGGAAGATATTCCATTATTATTGAAACAAGCTTATTGCCATCTTTGACTCCGTAATAGTGAATGCCCATAAACTGAACGATGTTCGGATGGCGCATTTTGGACAACAGCTCACATTCGAAATAAAACTTTTTTAATAGTGGTTCCAGTTGATTCTTGCCGACATCTTCTGTATTTCCAAGTCCTAGAAGTATATCATGGACTCGTTTTTGGATGCAGTAAACCCCATCCACCAGAACAGCACTTATGGATCCATAGGAGCCACCATCCAGATATGATTTCAATGGTCTGATTTCTTTTATTTCAAAATCGTCCTTCTAAATAATGTATCAGTTATTATATAAAAATGATAATAATTAAGCTATAAATATTTACTAGAACATTAAGAAAAGCTCTCATGATTATTGTAAGCTTAAGAATAGTATAATATGAATACTTAGTTACTTAAGCATGAATTTATAAGTATTTAATATCATCATTGAATCTTTGGAAAACTGTTTTATAGCTAGATTAATATTTGTAGCTTTGCTCACTTTGTTAAAGTTGATTATGCTAGATACTACTTATTAAAAACACTATTTAGGCACAAACATATTATATTGCCACAAGGCATACAACTTCAACAATTGCTTAATGCTAAATTTTAAATATACAGTATAAAAACAGAAATATGCATTAAAAGTCTAAATATATATAATTTATAATAAGTTTTCAACACAATTTTCTTTTTATACATATGACTATTATTATTATGGCTGTTTTTCTTGATAGAATATTTTATATAAATAACACAATAAATAAATAATTTAATTGAACAAGTATTCATCAAGTTTTTTGATACACTGAATCTTTCAATTAAGTTCTATGAAGTCAAAATGTGGGATTGCAATAAAAAAGTTCATAATTGTACTTAAAGATCTATTATGTATGACTCAATTTAATTCTTATTATGAAGCATTCATATTTTTTGAGAAATACAATTTTACTTGCTTTCAAACTTAGTAATAAGCTATGCCAAATCTAGTCCCTTTTACCATTTTATGCTAGAATACACTAATCATTATTGTTACATAGATCTATCAGTAGTTTCAATAAAATTTAATAAAACAGACCAAGTTGATCATTTTTACTATACTAACCTCTTTATCAATGGCATTTGGTCTATTCTGTAATTCCTTCTCTTTTAGCTCAAGGAGTATTTCCTTATCTCTAAGCTCTTCATTAAGTATTTCTACTTGCTGAGAAAGCATTAACACTCTATGATTTAAGATTTCGTTTTCCTCAGTATATTTGGAATGTGCTTCTTCACGATCCTGTCTCTCTCGAATAAAGTCTTGCTCATAAGTCGAAGCCTATAATAAAATATATATTGAACTAAGTGCAATTAAACAAATTGATAACAGTAAATATAATGAAGTACATGATGATGAATTTATTTTACTTATGGCAAAATGAAAAAAAAGATTTTTAGAATAAGCCTATTTGCTTAAAATTATAATTTCCATATCTTCACTCTTACCTAAAAGGGTGAAATTCATTTTAATGAATTCATAAAGGTATAAGAGCTGTTAGAAAGAGAACTCGTGTCTAATTTAATGATTTATAATAGGGCTATTTACCATCTTACCAGCAGATAAATTCAGTAATTTTATTTCTTCTATATGAATAATGTTTAAAAATAAATATGAAATCAGGAGTTCAAAAAAAGTACCTAGCAACCATATATCACGTGAAAGTACATGTATTGTTCAACATTTTTGGTCAAATTTGGTTGCCTAGCAACAAACAACAAAGTGGTTATTGTGACCACAATGTTACTATATCATAACAAATGTGATTTGTATGCGTTCCAGTGCAATATTAGCAATTTCTTGTGCATGATTAGATATTTTTTAATGTTATAATAGACAGTGATCTCAGCCAGCAATGCTGTTGCTCACTGATGACACCAGGGGAGGCGTGATTGTTAGCTCGGCAAAAGAATATCAAGAATAAAAGAATATTTCGCTAACAATTTCCCTCTGCACATACTCACTCGTCCCTCTAGCAATTTTCTTACTCATACTCCTCATTATTCATCCATTCATTACTTTGTCAACCTTTCTTATACCTTACAAATTATACATTAAATGAAGTAGTAATGAAATAATTGGTTGTTATCTACATTTGAAACCATATGCTGTTTAGTAAAATACGGCCATCCCACTTGAATGCTTCACCATTTTAATCTTTCCCATCTACCATATGACTTGCTCTAAGAAATATAAAAAATATTTTATCAAAAAAAAAAAGTTTCAATATTTTTGTTTACAGGCTTCTGAGGCAGAATTTTGGGGGTAAAAATTTGAAGCTGTCCAATTCTAAGATGTTATGTAGAGAATAAATTCAATTGCCACACAGTATCGATGTTTTCTCAATGTTTGGGACCTTTATGGACTCAAGATTTTTCAACTGCTGGAGCTCCAATGATAGCCAGAAGAAGACCTACGTAATGTGGACCTGGTTAAAGCAGTGTTCTTATCAGCGATTCGGTCGGAAAGCTTTATTGAAGCAAGTCAGACATTTGTGTGAGTTGTTTCGCACTATCCCCATAGTGCTGAACGGGTGATACGAAGCCTTAATTTGCTGATATAGCTGTGGGAAAAGTTTCTAGCTAGAAAATATTAGTGAATCAATGGTAAAGTTTATCCGTTTTTACCATTTTTACATGATGTTGGCCATTTAGTCAAAACTGCATGGAGCGCAACAGTAAAAACTGTGTTTTAAAACACTACTATTTTAAGGTCGAAATGGAATCTGGAATTTTATACTAGAAAATGCTCGTGTAGCATTGGTTGGGCGAGCGAGGTTCTGGGGAAATGTTGACACTTTCAATTGCATTGGGGTCGTTTGATTTGAATTTGCATTGGTTTTCTTCCTGCAGGTTGCCAAATCTGAATTCACATCTCATTATTAGTAGTAGAATATGTAATGACATGTAAAGGGGGAAATGATGATTGGTAAAGGGTAAAGAATGGTACTCCTCATGATAAAGTAACAATTGGTAAAGGGTAAAGAATGGTACTCCTTCTGGAATGCGCGCGCGTTTAAACGACGACGATACGTATTCAGGATTTCCATAGACTACATCTTAGAGTTGCTCGCTCGCTTCGCTCGCTCGCCAATTAGCACCTTCTTTAGATGTCTTTTTTTTATATAACGGCATTATTAAATATTAGAGACAAAAGAGGAGAGTGAACAATTGTACTGACTAATACTTGTACATATTTAACCTTTCTGTGTGCTGCTATTCACTAAATCCAATACTCGTTTCTTTTTATACAAGTAAATACTACTATTGTGCGGGTACAAGTTAATCGTGTAACAGTTAATAGATATGAATAATGCGGGTGAATCACAACTACAACTCTCTTGCCACACTGTACCCACCAAAAATAATACAACCTTATTACCACCAAATGCAATAGATATAATAGTTGATCTTGTCTATTGACACACTAAAGAATAACTAATAAAATGGTCTCGTAATTTCGTTAATTGTGAAACTGTGGGCTTATCAACCAACCATATCCTTGTCTATACTGGCAAATTTAATTGTGGTCATTGTCAAAATTCTCACTTACCTTAGCTTCATATGCAGCTACATCATCTTTTAGAGACTTATTCTTTCTTGTTTCGCTCTCAAGTTCACTTCTGAGTAATTCATACCATGATCTTGTTGCTGTAAGTTCCTGCATAAAAATAAACACAATAAAAATGAAACACTAACGTGTGAACCTTCAGCACCAATAATATTATCTCCTTCCAAAAGAACAACCAATCTGTTAGCAATTTTAATCAGGCATCAATATAGCTTGAGCAATGAAAATGGTACACGGAAACGCTGTCTTCATAAGAGAAACTAGCCAGAAACACTCAAGTATATACATTTTCAACGCGAAACTTCACTACTTTAAACTCCGTTAACTTCCCTGACATAAGGCAAACTACACCCCTGGGTGCAAGAAATTATTTGCTCATGTGATTATGATGTGACGCTGGGGGCATGATCCATAAAAGCTGGTACCTATGCAGAGACGATAGCTCTGCGTTTAATCAACAATATTAAACCAAAATTAAAAAAGTAGCAAAATAAAAGGTCTTAAATCTTCGTCCCGAGTAAGTTAATACCTAAATCAATGGTTAATTGTCAGCAATCTCCAAAATCAGAGCATGACAGACAGACAAACAGTCAGGCAGACAGACAGACAGACATACAGACAGAAAGACAGGACGACTACTATAACCCTCTCACACATGCGCGCTGAGGGTTAATAATTGTTATTGATAAAAATGATTAAATGAATGACATTGTCTCAACCACTGGGCATCAGACAAGTAGAACATGTTTATGACTATCATAAACAACAGGACCTTGCATTATTCAGTAATTTTCCTAATTAGACGGTCTTAGACAAGTGCGTAGGAAGATGCTTTAGAATAGGTGGGTCAACTGGACTTGAAGCAGACCACACCCATTGAAATATTGACTACATTCAGTTAAAGCACCATTTGGTTGATGATGTTGTCAAGTAGGAAACTTGACAACATCATCAACCCTAGTTTATTTTTGAAGCCCAAACGTAGTTTTTTTCATCATATTGAAGTCGAAAAAGGCTCTTGTAACTGACAAGCAGATGCTCGTTGATCAAAGTTACTAGAAAAATATTGCAGTTTTATAGTCGCTCACTATGGGTTGCTGATTGACAATATAAGCAAAGTGTAAGCAATGTGGTCTGGTCTAAGAATACCCTACTTACTTAAGTATAGGTGCTCATGTGACAAAAAGAAATAGCACATACCACATAAAATCACGATTTAGTTTCACTAAGATAGTCTCACTTGCTTTGATAATAGTCTCTCTCCCAACACTAATCTGTGGTCAAGAGGGGGCCCTAACCTTTGTCCAAAAACATGGGGGGCCTGCCCCATTGTCTTGAAACATAGGGGACCCCGGTCCATGTAACCCCCCCCCCTTTCATTATGCTAGTGGTCGAAAAATTAATGCTCACATGATCAATCTAAACAAATAAGAAATAAGTACAGTAATATTCAACATGCTTTATCATTTGAATAAGTAGATTTTGAATTATTATAATTATACAACATTAATGACGATGTAATAATGTAAACTCAAAATTTTATTCCGAAAGTTGAATGGTACAATTTCCATTTCAACAACATAAACAATACATTATCAAATTTTAAAACATAGCTTTCTTAAATTAAGAGTAGAATGATTAGATTTACCTCAGTTAATCGTCTGCATTTGGTGTTACATTCAAACTTCTCTCTTTCTGCTCTCTCCAGGCGTTGCTGCATTTCTGTTATTTCTCTATTGTTGTTTGAAGCTTGAGGACTACTCGCAATATGTAGATTCCTTTCCTATAACACAGTATTGTATAAATACAAGACTACTAAACAAATATTTAGGTATCAAATTGATATTAGCAATGTTTAGACTAGTAACCTGTATTATTGTATTTTTGACCTTTGAATCCCCTATAGATTTGGTGGGAACTTTTACATACACACTGTACACAATGCTCCATCTCTCACCAAACTTTATTCTAATAAGGTATTTAGTCTTTCTAGGCCTAAACATAGCTACTAGAGGTGTGTAACATTCAAGTGACACAGTCTCTATAAGTCTGTCAATGAGTACAAAATAAAAAAATTAATTCAACTTTAAGCTATTGTTGTTTAATGTCATTGTTGTAAAGCATTCATGTTACAGAAGCCTGTAGAGATCAGAAATGTTGTTTTTCCTTGATTTAATTAAATTAAAAGGCTTATTTCATGACCCAAAGGTGAATTAAAATAAAATAAAGCCTGAAAGTGAAATATTTTGCTATATCACTTTTGATGAGTGTAATATGTGGTTTATTCCATGCTAGTGATATCTCCTGGTGTAAAGTTGGCTGTAGAACCCTTTGAGTCTTGGGGCTTCCCCACACCCCAGCTGGTATTGTAGCAGCTGCTTTGACCAGGTTTGGTAGGCTTCCCTACACTGTTAAAAATGAAGTGTTCCAGTAACACTGCATCATGAGCGTTCCCATGAGAGGGAGGAATTTATGCCTCAGCCATGTTTCCTCAACACTGCACAAAGGGTTACAATATAACACTTTGAGAGGCATTAGGATAACATCTTTAGCAGAGTTGTATTTAACACCTTCTACATGCTTACCATAACACTAAGAAGATGTTTCAATGGCGCTAATAGCAATATTGACCACACCTCATTCTCATAACCTCAAAATTATTGACAAATGTATAATTGACAAAAAATAGTTTGAATAAAGTAAACAGTTTTAAGTTGCCCTTCAACATGAGTAGGAGAAATATCACAATATGCACTCCATTTATGATCCATCATGTTCAAGTGAGATATACCTGCATTGACACATAAAAATATAACATAAATCAATCTGCAATTATACACTGTACTCCAAACATTTTCACAGAAGCAGCTAAACACTCCATTCTAATATCACACAAAAATGCAACTAAACACTATAAACACGCTCACAAGAGCAACTAGACAGTATTCTAAACACACACGTTGCAAACGCAACTAACGACTCTATTGTAAACACTCAAATGCAACTAGACACTATTCTACACACACTCACAGATGCAACTAAACAAGCTATCCAAATCACACACACACACAAACACAACTAAACACATTAATCTAAACTCACAATTAAAAATGGGGAGTATGGAGAACTTAGTTTTAGTGTTAAATAGAAGGCACTGCCTGGGCACCCCAGTTTAAAGCCTTATATTGTCTTCATAGTTTGTCATTACTAAATGTTATTTTAAATGAAGAAACTAGAGGATATAAGCTATTAATTATATATGCTCATTTGGTATGAAATGTATTGGTGTGGAAGTTATTAGGGCTCAAAGTGGAGTGTCCAGACAGCGCCTCCTGGTAAAAGCCTAACGAGGTGTTATTAAACATCTAATTTTAACAGAGTATAGAAATAGAAAAACGAAGCAAATTATTATCACAGGCTGCACAATTTATAGCATTATAAAGTTTCTGGATAGTCTGGACAGCATGATACTGAACACAATTAAAGTGTTTAAAGCAATCATTACTAACTATGAAAAAACATCATGTGAGGACTCGCATATAATGAGTCAAAACATTAAGCTTCACTGCCAAAACATAACACAAAGCTTGTGGTTAATGTATTTTGGGGATATCAGAAAAAAGGAGCAAATTAAGAGTGAAGAAATGGTTTATGCAACAGGCTGAATTAACTATGTAATTAATTTGTTAACTTGTACATTCTTACTTTGTTAATCTCCAAGAGCATCTCTAGTTTCTCGCACAACACTTTTTTTTTTGTAGCCTAAAACTCTCTGAAAAGTACTTAAATACTGTATAAATTCATTAATCCTAAAGAAAATATCTCTTCCGTGCTCAAACTCAACTTACAATGGCTAAAACACTCTCCAATCCCTCAAATAGTCAACACGCTTTTTAACTTACTGGTTTTCCGAAAGATCCAAGACGAGCCAGCACTCAAAACAACACTGCTGCAAAGAAGGCCAGGAATATTATTCTAATAAATGCTCTCTCTGCAAGGAAGTAGTAGGAGCTTGTGCGTATCACAAAAATTACCAAAACCGCGTAATCTAGTAAATACTCACTTGTAAACAAACTCTCAGAAAATTTTAGCCAAAGTTTGTAAGGCAAGACGATCTTCTGCAAGGATTTAAATAGCTAATGCATTAAATTAGACATTGCAGCGGAGCAATGGCTAAATTTCTATTTCGAGCGCTAGCTTATCTATATAACAAAGTTACTGTCAATTGTAGGATTTAGATAGCTAGCTATTTTTCTTACAACTTGTTCGTAGACTTTTATGGACCTGTACATCAGTACAGCATTAGAGAAAAATTCAATAAAATACAGTATGAAAATATTTAGTTTATTGTAAATTTTAAACTTGATTTAATATAAGTGCAACCAGCTAATGATAATGGCTTAATGTTCTCAAGTAGGTAAATGCTAAAAAAAAAAGTGTGATCTACACTTGTGTCAGTGTTATTGGAGTTCTGCAATGTTTACACTTATATTTAACAGACCTCAGTGTTACTATAACATTGCAAGGTTTCACACTCTTGATTTACTCTTCAAAAGTATTATTATAACACTTCCGTTTTAACAGTGTAGGAAATTAGCTGTAAAAAAAATCTCCCATCCCCTAAACAGCTATCAGCTAGGCAGGTTATAGTGCCTAAAATAAATTGTGAAGATATCTAGTAAGGAATATAAACAGGGCAGGGGTGATGGAAATTGGGCGAGGGGGGGGGGGGGGGGGGGGGGGGGGGGGGGGGGATGGAGGAGGAGCACATGCCCTCCCTTCCCCCCAGATTACCCAGATTAATAGTCTATAACTTTAAGTATTGAATTGCATTGGTTAATGTGTATTTAGCTTAGTTAACATGAAGTTGTGTGAAATAACTTGTGATATTTCAAGGGTTGTTATTTCATGCTGTACTGCTCACTTTCGTTACACCCTTGTAGTTATAGCAACCATCAAACTTGTCACTTTTGAGTTAGCTTAGCAATTGAGACACTTACACGGGTAACACAATTGAAAATCTGGATGTTTGTTTTATATATGTTTCGATGTACATATGTCATTTTGTACTTTGACCCTGGCATTTTTGTGTTAGTTCGGTGGTCGACCCCATCCCATACTTCACTAAACAGAATCCTCTGGTTTATCAAACATTACTAATATCAGCTTAGAAATTGAATTGTTTATTGTTTTGAATACTTTTGCGGGTGCAGTTGAAACTTAAAGAACTTACTGGAGTTTCATTTCTATTCAAGTTAGTGGTGGTGGTAGTTAATGTGCTATTTATCATAGTTATAAGCCCTTACAAAAGTATTTACTTAAAAATTATTTGGCCTTAGACTAACCATGAGGTATTTAAGTCTTGTGTAGGTATGTCCAGTTGTGTGACAGTGTTGTGCGTTAGAGCTACTACCTAACTAAAGAATATAACAAAGAAAACGTTTGAATAACGTAATTTGTTGTTGTTTTTGTTGTTGTTTTTATTCACACAGTTGTGGCGAGTAGTTACTATGCATTGAAACCCCTTTACCTTACAAACATATTTAAAAAAACTCAACTTTTTTTAGTAACTGGAGTGTTTGAAGTTAAAATCAATCCTTTAATAATAGTGTAGATTTAAGTTCGCTTGCCATTTGTGCTCAAGCATATCACTAAAATGTAATAACTAATGTTCTTTTTAAAGTAAGGATTAAACAAGTACTATATATACCAATAGACACTGGTCACAGTTGGAGTATTTCCATAATACACTTACTTCTCTTCTGTTTTGCGGTGGCAACACAGGTTGTGGCAACACAGGTTGTTGCATAAGTGGTTCTGGTAGAGGATACTTTTTCTCATGTTCCGATTTTTCTACTTCTGTTTCCAAATTATTGCATCTTTCCTCACTCTGCTCTCCACTTTTTCCAGCTGACTTATTTGTCAGTGGTTTATTTGTCACCTCAGCCTGAGAATATCCTGTTCTCTAAGCATCAAAATGAATTTTTGCATATATTGTTTTAAAATAGAAATATCTTATTCTAACTAACATGGTCTAGTTAGAACAACAAAAAGTAATCAATTTTTATATGCCAATTCTTTGGTTATCTACTTTAAAGAAGTTATTCATTAGATGTATTCGCTCTCTTTTACAGGCTTTTGTTAAACAATATAGAATTAAACATATCTGGTCACCACTGGGAATCCGACCCAGGAGCAAGCGGTCCGGGGTTTGATTTCCGGTGGCAACCAAATATTTTTAATCCTGAATTGTTTAAAAAAAAGCCTGTGAAAGAAAGGGAATACAATTTAAATAATGCATTAAATTAGACATTGCAGCGGAGCAATGGCTAAATTTCTATTTCGAGCGCTAGTTTATCTATATAACAAAGTTACTGTCAATTGTAGGATTTAGATAGCTAGCTATTTTGCTTACAACTTGTTTGTAGACTTTTATGGACCTGTATATCAGTACAGCATTAGAGAAAAATTCAATAAAATACAGTATGAAATATTTAGCTTATTGTAATATTATTTTAAACTTGATTTAATATAAGTGCAACCAGCTAATGATAATGGCTTAATGTTCTCAAGTAGGTAAATGCTAAAAAAAAAAAGTGTGATCTACACTTGCGTCAGTGTTATTGGAGTTCTGCAATGTTTACACTTCTATTTAACAGACCTCTACTGCAAGGTTTCACACTCTTGATTTACTCTTCAAAAGTATATTATAACACTTCCGTTTTAACAGTGTAGGAAATTAGCTGTAAAAAAAATCTCCCACCCCATAAACAGCTATCAGCTAGGCAGGTTATATAAAATAAATTGTGAAGATATCTAGTAAGGAATATAAACAGGGCAGGGGTGATGGAAATTGGGCGGGAGGGGGGGGGGGGAATGGGGGAGGAGCACATGCCCTCCCTCCCCCCCAGATTACCCAGATTAATAGCTTGAGGGGGGAGGGGGGGGGGGACACACTGGAGCACACACTTTGCAGATTTAAGTATTGAATTGCATTGGTATGTGTTGTTATTTCATGCTGTACTGCTCACTTTCATTACACCCTTGTAGTTATAGCAACCGTCAAACTTGTCACTTTCGAGCTAGCTTAGCAATTGAGACACTTACTCGGGTAACACAATGGAAAATCTGGATGTTTGTTTTACATATGTTTCGATGTATATATGTCATTTTGTACTTTGACCCTGGCATTTTTGTGTTAGTTCGGTGGTCGACCCCATCCCATACTTCACTAAACAGAATCCTCTGGTTTATCAAACATTACTAACGTCAGCTTAGAAATTGAATTGCTTATTGCTTTGAATACTTTTGCGGGTGCAGTTGAAACTTAAAGAACTTACCGGAGTTTCATTTCTATTCGAGTTAGTGGTGGTGGTTGTTAATGTGCTATTTATCATAGTTATAAGCCCTTACAAAAGTATTTACTTAAAAATTATTTGGCCTTAGACTAACCATGAGGTATTTAAGTCTTGTGTAGGTATGTCCAGTGGTGTGACAGTGTTGTGCATTAGAGCTACTACCTAACTAAAGAATATAACAAAGAAAACGTTTGAATAACGTAATTTGTTGTTTTTGTTGTTGTTTTTATTCACACAGTTGTGGCGAGTAGTTACTATGCATTGAAACCCCTTTACCTTACAAACATATTTAAAAAAACTCAACTTTTTTTAGTAACTGGAGTGTTTGAAGTTAAAATCAATCCTTTAATAATAGTGTAGATTTAAGTTCGCTTGCCATTTGTGCTCAAGCATATCACTAAAATGCAATAACTAATGTTCTTTTTAAAGTAAGGATTAAACAAGTACTATATATACCAATAGACACTGGTCACAGTTAGAGTATTTCCATAATACACTTACTTCTCTTCTGTTTTGCGGTGGCAACACAGGTTGTTGCATAAGTGGTTCTGGTAGAGGATACTTTTTCTCATGTTCCGATTTTTCTACTTCTGTTTCCAAATTATTGCATCTTGCCTCACTCCGCTCTCCACTTTTTCCAGCTGACTTATTTGTCAGTGGTTTATTTGTCACCTGAGCCTGAGAGTATCCCGTTCTCTAAGCATCAAAATGAATTTTTGCATATATTGTTTTAAAATAGAAATATCTTATTCTAACTAACATGCACTAGTTAGAACAACAAAAAGTAATCAATTTTTATATGCCAATTATTGGTTATCTACTTTAAAGAAGTTATTTTATTAGATGTCACTACTTTCACTGCTTGCAGTTTACTGAAGTGTACTGCTGGAAAATCTGTAGTGTGCTTGAGAGGAAACTATGTACTATACTCTTATTCTGGAACAAAAATTACACTGGATTGGTAAAACATGAGTAAACATAGGAAGTTGTACATGTGGTTTGTAGTAGTTTGTTCCAGAATTAGAGTTTACCACACGGTAAACTATGCAGTAAATTTACAGTACACTTCGGTAAAACAAGGACTGGCAAACAGTGTGTATTCGCTCTCTTTTACAGGCTTTTTTTTTTAACAATATAGAATTAAACATATCTGGTCGCCACTGGGAATCCGACCCAGGAGCAAGCGGTCCTGGGTTTGATTTCCGGTGGCAACCAAATATTTTTAATCCTGAATTGTTTAAAATAAGCCTGTGAAAGAAAGGGAATACATCTAATGAGTAAAATACAGCTGAGAAAGAAACTATGAAGTTGCTTGATTTAGGTATGCAAGAATAAAATATGAAATATTCCTGTGTGATTAGGTGTACTCATACTTTTCTTTTCAATCAACATCACTAATCTGATAATTTAATGTGTAAATAAAGGTTTCAACCACTCTGCATGGCCATCATCAGTTGAATGGTATCAAAACTAAACAGTGACCACAGGGTCTGATTATTAAGATATTAAGAACATGTTTATTTTGGTCTGTCCTTAGGCCTTTGGGTTTGGCTGTATAATTCAGGAAGTGATCCATTCTCCCTGTTCATTGTGTCTCTGCTTGTTCTTATGTGCCATGATTCAAGCAAGCACCTCTGGTTCCAATTCTGTTGACAGTCTATCACTATATTCTACATTCTAAAACTCCCATGCCAAATAATCAAAGAAATGGTGTTGTTTACAAAATTACTTGTGTGCTCCAGTAATTATTTGAATAGACAATTATATAGATAAGATCTGCTGTACCGGGTCATGCCCCCTATTGTAATGTCGAAATCATATGAGCAAATAATTTCTTGTGGTCCACAGTAGCTTGCTTTTTATGCTGCTCGTAAGTTAACGGAGTTGCTGGGAGTGAAGTTTTGCGTTGAAAATATATATACTGATGAGTGTCTCCGGCGTGTTTATCTTCTCTTATGGAGACAGTGTTTACATGCACCATTTTCATTCCTCGAGCTATATTGAAGTTCGTGTTGTCTCAAAAATCAGCCCAAAATTTAAAAAGTAACACAACGAAAGGTCTTTAAATCGTCTCTCTTAGTAAGTTCATCTAAATCAACGGTCAATTGTTAGTATTCTCCAAAATTAGAGTGTGACAGACAGACAAACAGACAGGTAGACAGACAGATAGACAGACAGACAGACAGACAGACAGACAGACAGACAGACAGACGGACAGACAGAAAGACAGACAAACAGACAAGACAACTATATCCCTCTTGTGCATGCGTGCTGAAGGTTAATTAATCAACTGGTTTAGTAAATGATAGCACTCTAACTTTGTGAATATTATAATAGCACATGATAACATCTATTTACAAAATATATTATCACAAAGCTTACAGGTAATGTAGCTGACTTAGAATTTCCCTCCACTTTTCTTTCAAAAAGGCAAACAAAATCCTTTACTCCATGTTGACTGGGTGTCTTTGGAAAGAATAAAAAAAAAATTAATAAATAAGCTACTTCAATGTAAAGCTAAAATGAATAAAATAACATGTCGACTAGAAGTATTAATCAAGGACATTTTTCACTCTAGCTTGTAAGATATTCAAATTTTATATTGGTTGGGTGGGTATTCTACAAAGTTTTGTAAAATTAATGACAACCTTTGCTGTAGCTATGCTCTGTTTAGCTAGCCCTAATTTTTTCACGAAAGAAAGCGTTGGATACCTGAGAAGAAGCAGAAGTATCTTCAACTACGCGGGCTTGATTTTCACTTAGAGTTGGAACCATTTTTTTCCGATGTGCCAATAGAGTACTTTGATCCAGCTTAAAGAAGAAGTTGGAACCAACTGTAGCACTTCTACTGCGAGGAAAGGGCTTGGGTGGTACCACGGGTTTTTTATTTCCATCTCCGAAATCCATATTGTAGCCCTTCTTTAGGACTCAAAAGCACAAGACTCGTTTAGATCCCTAAAAAAAAAGGGGTGGCACAATAGGTGTTCAATTATCGTGAACACTATTCGCACCGGGGTTTTGCGGGTGGGGGGTGGGCGGGTCACCACAAATACCTCGGAAGTGTTTACGCTTCGTGCCAAAACTCTATGTATTCAATTAATAAATTCATTGAACACTGCTGGTTATCGGCAATAAGCGGTAAACTGCTAGCGCTACATCGTTCTCGCGTAACCAGGCTTCTAACCACTACCGTGAGCTGTACACAAACAGTGAACCACTAATTGGCCTTTCATACTTTAAGTTATCTAAATAAGTACATTACCCAGCACCACAAAAAGAATAGTTGTAGCCTAGCCTGCGTTATAGTGCCATAACTAGAGCGATGTTTTGTACTTAAGGAGCTCAATGTTTACCTGAAAGCTTAGAATCAGACTACCCTGGCTACATTCCCTAAGTTAAATGTGAGGTGTGGCTAAATAATTTATTTCCAGTCACTCAAAAGGGGGGTTCCACGAACCCCTGGCTACGGGTATGCTGCTCTCCACATATAAAATTTTGTATGGCATCATACATCCTTCATGCCTCATTGACACCTGATGCTATCAGAGACAAAGTCAAGTCAGGTTTTTAGCTAGCTGGTTACTTGAGAATGGTTGCTGCATGGAAGTCACATTGGGGTATACCAACTATTCTGGTGCCAAACCTAATGGGTTTGTCTTGACTAAGGAAATCTTAGCAGTGTGATACCTCAAATTCAATTCCGAATATGGCATACTATCTGAAATGGGAAAAGCTATCACATTTGATGACATGGTAGCCACAGACGGAAAAGCTAAACCTCTGTCAAAGTTAGACTTAATGGACTATTACCACATTCCATTATCTGAGAGTGTATGTGATTTAACTTTATTTGTGGCACAGTGGGGGAACTTCAAGTACAAGAAGCCAGTGACAAAATCATTTGCAAGCATTTTAGGAACTTTTTCCATTACTTGACGTGAATTAAGTTAATCAGCACTGTTTCTGACATTGTCTACATTATCCCAGATACCCAGAAGGATATATTGGAGGCCAGTAATGAACATTGTATTGTTGTGCTTGAATGTAGTCATTGTATATTAAAATGTGCTTTAGCTATATGTGTGAATCATTTATATACATACCGATGCAAGCACTCAAGGAGGAACATCAAGAGAGATGGCAAGGAAGTTATAATGGCCTTCCAGCAATCTAGTAATGAATTTCAGCTTGTCACATAGTCATTCCTGATAACCATAATGAATGTTATATGGGTTGTGAGTATTCATATTATTATGACAATCCATTTTTGTATGTAAGACCTAACCAGATATCAGTTAATTAGTGAGATCTACACTGTATGTACGTACGTATGTATGTATGTATGTATATGTATGTATGTATATGTATGTATGTATGTATGTATGTATGTATGTATGTATGTATGTATGCTTGCAGGTAGGTAGGTAGGTAGGTAGGTATGTATTGTATGCATGCATGTATGTATGTATGTATGTATGTATGTATGTATGTATGTATGTATGTATCTTTCTGTAGCCAAGTCATTTTTGTTTGACCTTTTTCTCTAAATGTACAGCTAATGTTATCTTTGAGTCAGATTTACACTTTCCTATCCTGTTACATTGTACTGGACGCACTAGTCCAACTCTTCCAGCACAATTTTTATGAACTTCAATAAATGTGTTAACATAACAAAATTAACATGTTATTTTTGGAGAGTTGTTCCAATTAGGTATTAATCGATACAGTAACAGGGTTTCATCCAGGGGGGGACAGGGTTTTTTTTTTACCCCCCCCCCCCCAGTCAAAATGCCAGGGGGGATATCCCCCCCACTTTTTTACCTACCTATTAAAGTTAATTGCCTACAAAAAAGTCATATTATATTGGAAAAACAATCAGAGTTCAGTATTTTTGCATCACAACAAAATTTGTCTGGGCTTTATCGATTTCCGCAGTGACAGTACAACATCAAAATTAACCTCGTCAAGTTGTGGGCCTTCTATGGCTATCATCATTAGCTTCGACAGTGAAGAAGGTTGAAGTCTATTACGAAGTCGATTCTTGATTTGTTTCCTGTCACTAAATGACCAATCCACTGTTGCTGTCGACATGGGCAAAACCATAGCTATAGAGAGCAAGGTCTTGATATTGGGAAACGTCAAACATTTTGCCTCACTTTTGAAGAACTGTAATGCTAGTTTTTGAAGTGAAAATCCCTTCATTTCTTCAAACAAAAGGGATTTAAATCCTTTCCATTCCAACCTTGTCTCATGTATGCTGACATCAGCTGGAGCTGAAAATGTCTCTCTATCATATTCAACTGTGGTAGGCTTTCCATAAATATCCAGAAGCTTTTCCAATTCTGTATTTTTTTTTTTTTTGCTTTTTTTTTATTATTGGGGTTGCTAATGGGGTTAATTGATAGCTGTACTTTCAAGGGCAAAAAAAAGTTAAAAGTTTACTCAGAGTATTTCTGCTTAGTTGTGAGATTAGGGAATCTATTATTTTAGATAGCAAAAAGTATTACTTAAAATTATTACCTAGTCCACTTTAATTTTGACCCCCCCAGACAAAAATTTCTGGATGAAATCCTGAGTAAAAAGGCAGCTGTAAAAGCAGAAAGAGAAGCTAGCTCTAGCTAGCTTGTAAAGTGCTTTATCATCAATAATTTCTTTCTTGGTATGAAGCTAAATGATCTGAAATTAGATAGTAAGTCTTAAACTTTCATGGCCTTTATTTAATCCTCAATATCTTTTTGCAATTTTTTGGGTGGGGAGTTTCGATGAAATGCTATTTTCATTGCTCTTTTATTCTTTTTCAGTAAATAACTAAGTGTCCAAATTCTGAAAAAATCTGCTCTCATAACTTAAAATACAATCAGAAGAGGTAATTTTTCACAGAACATGTTTAAACCCATGACCTTGAAGCCCCCCCCCCCCCTCCTCCCCCCCACCATCCCAACTACATTGGCAAATGTCTGGACAGACATCGGCTTCAGATGAGGCCAGCAATTAGATAAGCAGGAAATAGAAGATAATTTGAAATCTATCACTGATGTGATGAAGTACTATAAATGTGCGAAACCTCCGGTTTACTATACACTAACTAGCTATTATTACTCAATAAGTTACTACAAACTAACTGCTCGATTACTCTTAGTAAAAACTGAAATGGAGCTAATACTTTTCTTTCTCAGTGTTACAAGAGATTGTGATGTCCTGAACTGGTTCCTCCCTGTAAGGAGCACATTAAAAGTGAAAGGGTCCTTTAGCTGTACCTGTAGTCCCACCCGATTACAATATCAGTCATAACAATAAAAATATGAATACAATATATTTTATTGAAGTAACTGATTACGCTATGCAGAAAAAGATAGATTATTGACCCAGGATTCAATTCAGATCAATCTGCAATTTTTTTTTCCTCATGACCATAAAGTCCAATTGTGATGACTATTGTTTGAATATAAAACTCCCATAAGATTTCTTAAAGAATGTAAATAATCAACTAGGTGAGTAGTAGCAACAATACATAGTAACAACAAGAGGTGTGGTCTATGTAATGGTGAATAGGTGTGACATCCTGTCCTGGATATTGTTCCAGAGAGGTTAATTTCTACCCATAGTTAGCCTTGGGGCTTAAATATTTCAACTAGAGTTGAAGTAAATGTAATATGAATAACGTATATTTATTTTTGCATTTGACATTTCAATTATTTATATAAAAAATACATTAAACAAATGCAAAAAAAGAAGAGAAAAAATAGAAAAAGAAATTATACATATCTACCATAGAGTCAGCTTGAATTATTCTCTAAATTAATTGGAATTCCCACATTGAGGGTTGTACTTGATTTGTACTGTACATTCATTATGTAAGATTCAACCAAAGTCTAGAAAATACTTGTTTATTTAACAGTTAATTTTTTACATAAATAAATAAAAACAAGCTTTTCAGAGACATGTGAAAGTGAGACCAATATTAAAGCTGACATAATTTGACATCAGATTGAAAGGTGTAAAACTGAGATTATTTAATGTGATTTTACAAATATTGTTTGAATGGTATGCAGATAGTATATTAACTTTATGATTGGTATATAAAAATGAGACGTAGGGGTTCATTTTTTCCTACTTTTGAACTTAAGCTTCTCACTAGCTAACCCAAACTTAGCCACTCAGAAATTACCATTCTGTAAATTTATTTCATTATTATTCTGTTTGTAAATTTCTTGAAATTTCAATAAAAAAACTGTTTAATCAGAACATTATATAAATTATGGTAACTATAAATAAAGAGCTTGTTTGTATCTAAAGAACATTAATGTTTGGGGGTTTGACTATAGTAAGTATCTAAATATTTCATTCATAATGCAGAATGCAATTTATTGAAGCATAGTAGCTAATACAAGTTTCGGTTGTTTTCTTGTTTTCATTCTTTGACTGTTCCACACCCACCATATTAGGTTGGTGCAAGGAGTATGCGCTACTAATTAGGCCAGCGACGTACATTTCGGCAACTGATCTGTATACCTCCTAGATCGCTTGAAATAGTTTCAAATCCGGGCCACCGCGGAAGGAGCTGTAGGACCCAAACGATGGACTCCTTTTCAACTGGACAATCTGAGCAAAAGGAGCCTCTAAACATCCTGAGACCTAAACCTGTGCCGCGTAAACGTCCACCGCTAAATCAACCCTCTCATTCTACAGTTACTCCTACTTTTAACGTGGACACCGTAGTTCAAAGCAGACGCTTATTTTACCAAGAGAAGAAAGCTCAGCCTTTAGAAGATGCTCATGCAATTTCAAAGATAAAGGTACTTCAAAACTTTAATTAATTAGCTGGGCTAATTATTTGGTCTGGATTACAATTAACCACTACAGCTTCAGTACTGCAATGTGCAATCCCCATTTTTTAATTGAGTGATTTAAAGCATTCAAAACTCATGTAATTTCAATGGGTCTCCTTTCATTATAAACCATATAATTATTTTTTCAAGCAGCTCCCAAGTTATATATTGCACTTGGAATTTTTATGAATTAACAAAATTAACAACCTCATGATTACTACACAAGAATAATAATAAATGCCCAGAAGATGTTCACATTGGAATGAATGAGCTGAGGTAGTAGCAGTTAGTGTTCAGTGCTGCCATCAACTGTGTTAATATCCTCTCTGATGTGCTGCAGTTTTCAAGACTAGACTAGTGAAGATAATGAAGTGGACATTGATCCAGTGCATAGCCAATTAGGCTGTGGTTTCTCTGAAGAAGAGTAATGTTTGGTGCTTGCCTTTTCTGTGATAATTGCCTGAGAAACTAAAATAACTTCATGAAGCCTAATGCTGTTATTTATAAGATATATTATTGGCAAGATAATATTTCTTCACCACTTTTCCTTCCTAAGGGATACCTGCACTTAGCATTGGAGTGTGGAAGACATGAAACTGCGGCATTAGGCCATTATGTGAATCTAATACATTGACTGCTTTCATTTTATTTTACTTCTTGTGAATTTAGCCTGCAATTCGAAGTCGAAGTAAAACTACGAAGACGTCTGAAAATTTGTGCGACCAATCACATGATGTTGAAGCTGTTCAAAATACATTGCCCAGCATTGAGGTGAGATGACTACTTGCATGATATTATTGCTTGTTTTTATTTTATTTTATTTTATTTTTGCTTTTTAATCAAGTATGTCAATCATTCATTTTCTAATCACTGAATGTGTTATAAATTTAATTAAGTTCTGTACACACCTCTTCTGTTACCATAATATTTACATTTCTCCCTAGTTACTGGCATAATCATTATACTATACCCAAAGTATCCAAATGTTGTCTGCAATAATTTGTTTTAATTCATGGGTTTTTGTTTTTGCACTTAAGTTTTTCACAAATTATGTCATTTTTTTTCATTATACATATATGTAACATTTAAAAACTTAGTGAGCTAATGGAAGTAAAAAATTAAATAATAAACAATTATAGTTACATTCAGAATAATGTTGATGACTTTAAAAAAGAAATAACTAGCTTATTATAATCAATGATTCAGTTCAACACAAACAATTCTGAAAAAATACATGTTAGACACCTAAACTTCAGACTTACTCGAACTTGCTTCAAGTATGGTCTAGCCTATATATTGTCTCCAAGTTTTGTATAATAGTAACTACACATCACCATTTCAGATAATTTCATCATTTTACAGCATAGTTCAACTCATAAATCTGATCAATAGGTAATTAATAATTAACTGATAGCACACAATGAATAAACTAGTGGAAACTGCAATAGCTTTTTTAAATTTAACAGAAGTGACAATAAAAATGCGTACTTGGTTTCGCCGCATTTTTACTTGTAAGCAAAATGTTCGCAGCCATTACAGTCATCTGCTGTAACACTATGGTTGCACCAACAATGAATGTAGGGAAAATTTGAATTGCAGCACATGATTACCAATATTAATAATACCAGTATCCATTCCAATGAAGCAATATTGCCATTGCAGGATGCTTCACTACATTTCTGGAACATATTATAATTGTATTTCTATCATAAGCCCCAAACATAAATACTTAAAATGTATGCAAAGTCAGATTTAATGAATCATGTAAGGATAATAAATGCAATAGTTTGCTTGTAGTGTCAGCAAAGGCAGAATTCTCAAGCGGCTACTAATATGGCCACAAGTAGCACCTCTGAAAAGACTTCTTTAATGGACAATATATCAGAAGTTTGTCAGAAGCTACGCAAAGCAAATCTGGATCAGCCAAATGATGAAATGATAGGGACTCATATACTCACTCAACCAGTGGAGAGAGATCAGGAGTTTCTAAGGAATAAGGAGGTATTTTTTGCCATTATGTGAACTTGTATTACTGTGAAATTATTAAGAATTAAGTTATCTAATTAGCTAGTTATTAATGTGCAAATTAACTCTTTGCTTGATTGCACATACTTTCATATATTTTTTTTTGAAAGTTTCTGCAAATTTGATAAAAAATTTTTTTTATTTTTAATTAATCAATTGTACTTGTGTAACATATAAATAAAGTAATAAATAAATATATATATATAAGTACATAAGTAAATAAGTAATAAATAAATAAATAAATAAATAAATAAATAAATAAATATGTGTGTGTGTTTCTGGTTAGAAAGAAATTTTGGAATTGAACAGCTTTTTATTACAAATGGCAGAGATGGAAGAGAAAGTGGAAAAAGCTGAGAGGGAGAGAAAAGATTGGGAGGTAAAATATATACACCTCATTGATGAAGTTCGGAGGACTGAACTTCTACTAAGGAGAAACATAGAGGTAAACGTGTTATTGCTGAGTAGTTCAACATAATTATTACATATATTTATGATGTGTATATAGCATGCTGTAGAATTTAAATATAATATACCAGTCAAAAGTTCTGTATGACAGCTGTTAGACTTCTGACTCCAAACTTAATGTTCATTGTGCAGCAACTTCTTCACATATAGACTCTAAAGTTTGTGGTTTACTTACATTTACTCAAATGTAAAAAGTTTCCAGGGCATTAATCTCTCCACAGCTCCCACAATTGATACTGAAATGTAAAGATTAGCAAACAAATTAGCTACATTGAACCATGTATCCAAAAACTCAAGAGATATTATTACAACCTTACTTATTGATAAAATGGTAGTGTACTACCTACAGTTACTCCATGTGGGAACGCCCACCTCACAAACCTGTCAGCAGACATGAGAACTTAAACCAAGAACCACCAAAGAAGTGTTAATTGTTTTACATGTACTTAACTAGTGGTGTGCTTGAGCACAAATGGCGAGCGAGCCTTAAACTACACTATTGTTATTCAAACTACTAAAATAAAGTTGAGTTGTTAAAATACGCATATACGGTAGAGGGGATTCAATGCCATAGTAACCACTCCCCTCAACTGTTTGAATTGAAAAAGAAGCAACAAAATCAAGTCATGTGATTTAAAATTTTCTTTGTGATATTCTTAATAGTAGTTGTAATGCACAATACTTTCACACAACTGAACATACCTACGCAAGACTTACCTTCGTGGTTCGTCTAGTGGACAATGAATTGTCAAGTAAATGCTGTTGAGTAGGGCTTATAACTGTGACAAATAGTGTATTAACTTACCACCGCCACTAACTCGAATAGAAATGGAGCTCCCAGCACCCGCAAAACAATTCAAAGCGGTAAACAATTCAATTTCTAAGGTGATACAGGTAATGGTCGCTAAACCAGAGGATTCTGTTTAGTGAAGTTTGGGACGGGGTCAAACGCCGAGCGAACACAAAAATACGGAGGGTCAAAGTACTAAATGACATACATACGTCCAAACATATATATAAACTAGTGATGTGCTTGAGCACAAATGGCGAGCGAGCTACAGACTATACTATTTTTATATGAATGATTTTGACTTCTAACACTGAAGTTACTGAAAATAAGGTCCAGTTTTTTAATTTAGCATACAGGGTAAAGGGTTCAGTGCCATAGTAACAACTCTCTGCAACTGCTTGGAAGGAAAAAAAACAACAACAAAACAATACACGTTATTTAAACGTTTTATTTGTGATATTCTTTAGCTAAGTAGCTAGTGGTTGTAACACACAATGCTTTGACACAACTGGACATGCACCTACACAGACTTACCTTCGCAGTAGTCTAGTGGACAATGTATTTTCAAGTAAATACTGTTGCGCACGGCTTATAACCATGACAAAGAGCGCATTGACTTACCACCGCCACTAACTCGAATAGAAATGGAAGTCCCTTAAGTTTTCAAGTTTTAACTGCATCCGAAAAAGAATTCGAAACGGTAAACAATTCAATTTCTAAGGGTGATACGGGTACTGATCGATAAACCAGAGGATTCTGTTTAGTGTAATTTGGGACGGGGTCGACCACGTAACTAACACAAAAACGCGAGGGTCAAAGTACAAAATGACATACGTACGTCCATACATATATACAAATAAATAAATAAACTAGTGGTGTGCTTGAGCACAAATGGCGAGCGAGCCTGATGGTTAGGTAACATAAAATGTTACTATGTTTTAGCTTACTTCATGCAAACACTATAATAGCAGTTATGACATTTGATTTCAGCAAACAAATACAAAATCACTCTCTTACCAACTTTTGTAGTATCAAACATCAACCATTCTGATAATCTCAATCACCAGTAACTCTTGAACAAGCTCTCAGCTACGATAAAAAATAAACCAGTGTTATTATTTGTAATTTTAGCCAACAATATGGAATTACTACTTACATCATTCTTGAGTATTGATAACTTCTGTAGTATCAAATTGAAGTTACTTTGACCATCTGAATTACCTTGAATTCTTGACAACAAGCTCTCACCTACAAAAACAAAAGACAATCAATTTTAGCACACAAATACAAAATTACTTTCTTACCTCATTTTCTTGAGCAGTGGTAACTTTTGTAGTACCAAAATTGAGCCAATCTGACTATTTGAATTTACCAGTCACTGTTGACTAGCTCTTAGCTACAAAAAAGAAAGGCCAGAGTTAATTTTGCATATTTAGCTAACAAATATGGAATTGCGTACTTATCTCAGCTTCCCTCGAGAAGTAGTAGCTTCCATAGCATTAATACTGCGGTATTCTGACTACCAACGGCTCTTGACAACCAACAACCGGCACTCCGTATCCCCCCATAAAACGGCGAAGTTTTGAAATTAAGTCTGGAAAAGGGTCTTCAATGCCATAGTAACCGGTCGAATCAACTTTTTGTGTCTTTAAAACAAGCGTTTTAGCAGGAATTTTCTCATACTTTGGAGCTTAAGTATAAAGTAAGGTTTGCTTAATGCTGTAGTTTCAGAATAAACTGGAGTGAAGCCTAAATAGCCGTGTTTTTAGGAGAAAAAAGTTCCCCGCGCGTGTTTAAAGAGCATACGTACCATCCATACATACATACATATATATATATAACATATACCCGATTTTGCATTATCCACCCCTAATACTGTCTCGCTCGCTTCGCTCGCTCGCCAAATAAATAAACAAACATCCCCGATTTTCAATTGTGTTACCCCTGTAAGTGTCTCGCTCGCTCGCCGATTAGCTATGTATAGAACTGCTACATACATTACTATTTCAATGTATCATTCATACTCCAACCAGAGGGTGGCTGGCTATATATACCACTTGCTGGTTTAATTCTGGTTGGAGACTTGCTTTCTGTAGTGTGTGAGTGTTGTGCTGTGAGAGTCTAAATCTTTAATCCTCTAAATACTTGACTTGGGTCTATTAACCTGGGGAGCAGAGCCAACCCTCATAAGCCAATAGCCTGCTATCTACTGTGGTGATTGCATCTCCCTGCCCTGGTGGCAACGACTAACTTACCCCACACTCCAGAACTGAGACTGATGAGGAGAAATAGGTATAAGAAAGTCATGTGCTCTTAGTTATCCTGTAGGCCTGTGACTCACAATAGCATGAGAAACCATCTATATAATAATACGCTTGTGTGTCAGTAACGACGACCCAACGACGGTGTGTGTATTCATGAATAATTCATGAGCTTTGTACAGTTTGGTAAAGCATCGTCAACTCTTAGTAGGTAAAGTGTCATTACACTCAGTAGAAAGTGCTGGTTAATTCTAAAAAGCGTGTACAATAGACGAAGGAAGGCGGCGCAGGTTTAAAAAAGTATGGTAAAAGTACAAAAGAGAGGGTAAAAGGCGATTAATCATAACTAAAAAGCGGTTTGGAATCGGTAAGGTAAGGTGGCATAGGTTTAAAATGGAAGGGAAGAGGGGGAAGAGAAGGCAAAAAGACAAGTGGTTAATTGTAGCTAAAAAAGCGGGTGGAATCGATGAGTAAAGACTGGGGTTAGTTTCTAAAAGGAAGGCGAAAGTACGAAATAAGAAGACAAAAGTTTCTCAAAGTATGACAGAATTTCAGAAGCAGGAGAGATGAACAAAGGAAAAGGGGACTTCATGACTCAAGAAGAAGAGCTGAAGAAAGGAGAGGTTGGGTATAAGAATAGCTCATAGTTTAAAGAGCAGGAGAGGGAAACTTATGTAACCTTAACCAATGGTAGAGAATGAAAGATAACTTGTGCCTGCATTCTTACTTTGCAATACGTCAAGCGCCACTATGTGGAGGGGTACTTGCTTGTAATAATATGGTGGCACAGGCTACAGGCCTGTATGAGACATTGATGTAGTACCATTAAATGTTTTCTCTTTAGGAAGTCACAGCAACTAGAGAACAAAATCTACAATTGATTATTCAGCTGCAACAGGAAAGAACTAAATTACGGAATTGGAATACTGAGAAGAAAACTATGCAAGAAGAATTGTCCATACATCAAAACAGGGTAAAATGTTGTTTTATTTCAGATTTATTAAATCATCAGTATTTTTGGGAAAGACAATAACATTAGACTCCAAACAAAAGCACAATAGCTAGCTTATCAAGTTTAAATGCTCAGTTTTAGTTGACAACATCAACAACAATAATTGCATCCGTAACTGCGTAATATAATAAGTATGAGTATACATCTTCCTATGCATAACTTGACAATTTTATATCCAAGTTAATTTTAGCACTGTATCTACATTATTTATATAAAACAACTGACTTTACCTACCTGGTTCATTTTGTTTTTATATTTGTCCTAGGCTATGATATTTGAGCGTGATTTCATTCAAGAGAGACAAGATCGTGAGAAAGCTCATTCCTTGTATGCAGAAGCAGAAAGACGTTACAAGCATCAGCTAGACTCCTTGTCCATTCAGTTGATAAAAGTATCGCAAGAGCTTCCTAGCAGCCACATAAGTACTGCTGGTAGAGGTAAAAAGAAAGCTATACTAAAGGAGGTGAGTACAATGCTAACAGTATTGGGTAAATGATGCAATATGTTGAGTTCAACTTAACTTTAAAGTGTGAGTTATTAAATTATAGAACACATCCTCTGACATAGCAAGTTGTTTAACTACTCATGACATTTGCTTCATAAGTTCAGTATTTTGAAATCATTCTTGTCAGACATTTCTTGCTACAATTACGAAAATCTATAATCATCAAAATATATTAATTTGTTCTTGCAAGACTTAGAATGTGATATGGGGAGAATTTCATGAGCAGTCTATTTTAGTTTCATGAGTTAGAGGCAGTGAAAATAAAACCCAAGAGTGAAATATCTTGCCAAATCACTCTGATTAATGTAATAAGTGGTGTATTCTATGCTCGATATATTCACTGCCATATTGTGTACTACTATGATAAGTAACTCAAGGTGTAAATTTGGCTGTGAAACTCTGAGTGTTAGTTCATAGGGGCTCCTCACACGCCGAACTGACATTTTAGCAGCTCATTGAGCCTGGCTGGATAGTGGCTTTTTGTTTTTGTTTTATAGAGAGAGGTAGCTTTTAAGACCTGGGAACTGATAGGCTAGGCTGGTTGCTAAACTGCTGAGGGTAACGAGCTTGTAATAGCACTGGTGTGATATCACCTGAAATATTATGAAGATATCAATATCCTCAAACAAAATATGGAAAAGTAATGGCAAGCTAAAGTCACAATTGAGCTTTTAATGACTTGAATTTCCAAATTTAATTGTTAATTGTTTCCAATATGACATAACTATGATGCTATATTCCCTGCATTAGTTCAGTTGTCTCTTCTCACTAAGAACTTCATGCATTTAGCTTCTTATATTTTTTCTTATTTACTTCGGAGGATGTTTATCTAGCATATAATTTATATATTGCACTTATTATTGTACTCTGCAGGAAATGAGTGATCCACTACCTAAATATACAGTTGATGAAAACAATATTAGATACATAAAGAAAGACATTGGGAAAGGTGCATATGGCTCTGTGTCATTAATATGCATGAATGAAACTATTTGTATTGAAAAGAGCCTACACACCTCTTTACTTGGAATCCATGACAAGGAAGATGGAGCAGAAGAATCAATTCAATGGAAAAAATTTCGACAGGAATGTGATTTGTTATGCCAAATGCATCACCCAAATATTGTCCAATTCATAGGAGTCCGTTATAAAGTGGACAGGCATAACTCTAAGCAAATACTCTCTCTAATTATGGAGTACTTGCCATCAAGTATTGAAGAATGCATTACAGAATGCAAAGACGAAGGATATAAAATTCCTTTGAGTATTATCCTGTCAATATTGAAAGATGTGTCTTGTGGCTTAATTCATCTCCATTTAAACAAAATCATTCATAGAGACCTGTCTGCATCAAATGTGTTGCTGACATCAGGTCTGCAGGCAAAGATAGCTGATCTTGGAGTTTCTAAACTACTGAACCCCTTGGAATTGGTTACTAGGACCCAGGTGCCAGGAACTCCGTACATACTACCACCAGAAGCCTATGAACTCAATCCTAGTTATACATTTCAATATGATATATATTCATTTGGTGTCCTGTCTGTGTATTTTCTTACACAAAAGCTTCCATATCCACCAGAATTCGCCAACATTATTCAGAGCCTGACCCAATATTGTAGTCTAAGTATGAAAACTATCGTGGAAAGCTGTGTAAGGCGTCGCCCGATAGATCGACCTTCATCTGTCAAATTAAGCACTGAACTTGCTCATCATATACACAAGCACAAATTCAACTTTTGCAGAGACAAAATATCATTTTTATCCAATACAAGAATTGGAATGAAGATGATGGTGAGTTTGCTAGCAGTACCTATTTCTGCCATTTCTATCATGTGCATTTGTTGTTTGTTTGTTTTAATTATTTTATTGTATTCTTGTTGTTGTTTTTATATAGCTGATGTGATTACAATACTGCGTATGTAACATAGTTTATGCGAGAAACATTAGCTTTCAGAGCTCATACATGATTAAATGTGTTCAATTTTAATTTATGAAATAATCAAAATCAGTATTAGTGGAGAATTTTGGGTGGATATATATTTCGGCATCAATTTTGAGAACAATGTTGCCGTATATCAGCATTCAGAAGAGCATACACTGATAGGGTAATTTTAATTACAAAGTAAATACACAGAAGTAAGTAGCAATACACTTAATTTTTTTCATTTCTTTCACTATAATTTAAAATTGCTTTCAACAATCTTAATTACAGTGATACACATCGTAAGTTTATCGTCTAATTTGTCTATTTCATTTTTGTTATGTAGATGGCACCTGAAGATATACATCAATAGCACTCACTGTCAATTATTGTATATTGGGTTGAATATTTCAATTTTTTTAAAACTTTTATACAGCTTTTGAGCTAATACTATTTGTTAATCATGAGCTCGTTATCTACAATCTATATGAAGAAAAATGTGATGTTAAGATTTTTTTTTGCATATTAGAATATTTTCAATCCAGGCAATTATTGTTATTAGTTTAAATTGGTCTAACTTGCTATTTATTACATAAAGAGTTGATTTTAAAGAATTAGTAGTTTGATAGCCAATAGTGTATCAAAAAGGGTTTCTAATAATATTAGATCTGCTATTGGTCTAAAATTCAAGATTTGAAATTATTGTGTGTGACGAAGCATCTAGTCACTGTATACATGTACACCTACATGACTGAGTAGAGTACACTGGGGGAAGTTTTAGAGAACAAAAGTTTTTTTCTAATACACAGATCCCCTCTCCCTACCTCTCTCTCTGTCTCTCTTCAAAACTGTTGTTTGGGTCAGGAGAGGAAATAAAAATAAAGTTGTGTATGATCTAGGAAAGAAAGTGTATAGTAATTGTAACATTCTTATATAGTAGTGTGATATAAATTTTCTTGCAGCTGAAAAAGCTTTTTTCAAAAAGGTGACTCCAGATAAATGCAATCATAGTGATGTGTTTAGCTCAAAGTCACGAGTTTGCTATGAATATTGTTATCGGATATACTGGACCTGGACCTAGATTTACACTGTTGTTGTTGTTGTTGTTGTTTTTTGTTCTTTTTTGGCATTCCTTGGGAGCAAGAATTTTAGGAAAGATGGCTACACCAGCAGTAGGTTATTGAAGAAAGCATCAATACCTGCGAGTAATTGTTTCGGGGCACGTTTTTGGGGTTTTCGGTGCATTCTGGTGCTGCCAGATACACTACTTAATTAGCTAGAATCAGTTGCGGAAGCACGAAACAGTAACAGAATATTATTATAGTATGTAAATAAGCAACTAGCTGAGTCAGTTTAGAATAATGTAGCAACAGTTCATAGTAACAACAAGCGGTGTGGTCTGTGTAATGGTGAATGGGTGTGATATCCTGTCCTGGATACATTGTTCCAGAGAGAGGTTAATATCTATGCAGTTAGCCCTAAAATAAGTCAGTTAGGGCTTATATTTCAACTAGAATTAAAGTAAATGTAATATGAATAACGTATAATTTATTTTTGCATCTGATGTTTCTATTACTAATATAAAAAATACATTAAACAAATGCAAAAAAAAAGAAAAAGAAAAAGAATGTATAAATATCGACCATAGATTCAGCATTAAGCATTCTCTAAATTCATTGGAATTCCAACATAGAGGGATTATGCTTGATTGTTATACTTGTAGCTACTGTACCTTCATTACGTAAGATTCAACCAAAGTCCAGAAAACACTTGTTTTCCTAGAAGTTAATACATACACACAAAAAAAAGGCTTTTTAATTTGACATCAGATTGAAATGAGTAAAACTGAGATTATTTAATGTGATTTTACAATTATATGGTTTGAACTGTTTGCAGATAGTACGTTAACTTTATAAAAATGAGATAGGGTTCATTTTTTCCTACTTTTGAACTTAAGCTTCAAGAAATGCAAGGAGGAAAATGACTGGAGAAAGGAAAATGAACAACGAAAGGCACATGAGAAAGGCTGTCAACTAAATAAAACAAAACAATCTTTATCACTAGCTAACCCAAACTTTAGCCACTCAGAAAGTACCATTCTGTAAGCTTATTTCATTTTTACACATAATATTTTTTGAGTAAACCTGGGATAATTGTAGTTTTCTTGAAATTTCAATAAAAATAAGTAAACTTTATGCGAAGATTATAGCAACTAGTTGTAAGTAAAGAGTGTGTATCTTAAAGAACATTAATGTTTTTGTTTATTTCGTTTTTTTGGGGGGAGGGGGCGTATCCCGCAAAAAAAAATGATTTGACTTTAGTAAGTATGAATTTCATTCGTAGTACCGAATGCAATTCATTGAAACAACACTCTTTTCCTGTTTTTATTCATTCACTGTTCAACGCCTACCACCCTATTAGAACAGTACAATGAATACAGGCAATTATTGTACATTTCTGGAACTGATCTGTTAAAAAACGTAGCTAATGGTTGTGAAAAAGGCCAGTTTACTTATATACCACCTAGCTTACGTATATACCATCTAGATCGCATGAAACAGTGAAGTCACTGCACGATAGCTGTATAGTTGGCTACGGCAAGCCCGAGAGCCACGCCCCCATTTCTTTCACTTCCCGGCAACGAAAGGCGCTATAGGACCCAAACAATGGACTCCTTTTTAACTGAACTCGGGCAACCCCAGCAAAAGGACCCTCTAGACACCCTGAGACCTAAACCTGTGCCACGTAAACGTCCGCCGCTGAAGCAACGCTGTCGCGATAGAAGTTCTACTGTTGGTCCAACTGTTAACGTAGACACTGTAGTGCAAAGCAGATGCATATTTTCTCACCAGGGGAAGAACGCTCAGCCTTTAGAAGATGCTCAGTCAATTAAGGTACTTCAAACGTTTAATTAATTAGCTGGGCTATATTTTTGGTCTGGATAAGCCATAGCTGCAGTAATCATCATTTATGATTGAGTGATTTAAAGCATTCAAAATTTCAATGGGTCTCCTTTCATTATAAGCCATATAATTAGTTTCTCAAGCAGAATATCCTCTGGTGCTAGCTTTTTCTGTGGATAATTGCCTGAGACACTAAATAATAACTTGATGAAGCCAAATGCTGTTGTTTAAAGTGTAAGAAATTATCAGGAAAAAACAATTTCTTTCACAACATTTCCAGATTCCTACATTAGAGTAGAAAGGCATAAAAACTGCGCATTAGGACATAATGTGACTTTAACACATTGAGTGCTTTCATTGTATTGTACTTCTTGTGAATTTAGCCTACAATTCGAAGTCGAAGCAAAAGTATGAAGACGTCTGAAAATTTGAGTGACCAATCTGATAATGTTGAAGTTGTTCAAAATACATTACCCAGCATTGAGGTGAGATGACTACTTTCATGTTTTTTTTTCTTTTCTTTTTTTTCCATGAAAGTGGCAATAGTAATTGCATACTTAGTTCCACCCCATTTTCACCTGTGAGCATTGATGTTTCCATCTATTTGTAACTACTGCAGTTATCTGCTATAACACTATGGTTGCACCAACTGAATGTAGAGAGGATTTAAATTGCAGCACGTAATTACCAATATTAATAATAAGTATCCATTCCAACAAAACAATATTGCCATTGCAGTATGCTTCACTACATTTCTGGAACATGTTATAATTGTGTTTCTATCATAAAGCCTAAACAAGAATACTTAAAATGTACGCAAAGTCAAATTTTATTAAGTCATAAAGAATATATGCAATATTTTGCTTGTAGTGTCAGCAAATGCAGAATTCTCAAGCAGCTACCAATATGGCTACAAGTTGTACCTCTGAAAATCCTTTGCTAATGGACGATATCTCAGAGGTAAGTCAGAAGCTACGCGAAGCAAATCTGGATCAGCCAAATCATGAAATGATAGGGGCTCATATACTCACTCAACCAGTGGAGAAAGACCATGAGTTCCTGAAGAACAAAGAGGTATTTTAATATTTTGTTCCATATGTGATTTATGTGAAAATTAAAGATTAGGTTATTCTAATTAGCTAAGTTTATTATACTGTGCAAATAAACTCTTTGCTGGATTGTGCAGACTTTCATAATCTCTATTAATTAGAACGTTTCTGCAAACTTCATAATTAGTTATTGGCGAGCGAGCGTAGCGAGCGAGACACTTACAGGGGTAACACAATTGAAAATCGGGGATGTTTGTTTATTTGTTTGTATATATGTTTGGACGTACGTATGTCATTTTGTACTTTGACCCTCGCGTTTTTGTGTTAGTTATGTGGTCGACCCCGTCCCAAATTGCACTAAACAGAATCCTCTGGTTTATCGATTAGTACCCGTATCACCCTAGAAATTGAATTGTTTACCGTTTTGAATTCTTTTGCGGGTGCAGTTAAAACTTGATAACTTAAGGGACTTCCATTTCTATTCGAGTTAGTGGCGGTGGTAAGTCAATGCGCTCTTTGTCATGGTTATAAGCTTGAAAATACATTGTCCACTAGATTACCGCGTAGGTAAGTCTGTGTAGGTGCATGTTCAAAGCATTGTGTGTTACAACCACTACTTAGCTAAAGAATATCACAAAGAAAACTTTTAAATAACGTGTACTATACTGATTTTGACTTCTAACACTGAAGCTACTGAAAATAAGATCCAGTTTTTAAATTTCGCATACACGGTAAAGGGATTTCAGTGCCATAGTCTTTAGGCTCGCTCGCCATTGTGCTCTAGCACATCACTAGTTAATTCATCGATTATGTCTGTCGTATTATATATAGATATTGTATGTATTGTTGTAGAAGAGAGAAGATTTAGAAACTAACTACTATTCGTTACAAATGTCACTCAGTAAAGCAGCAGATAGAGAATTAGCAGAGATGGAAGAGAAAGTGGAAAAAACTGAGAGGGAGAGAAAAGATTGGGAGGTAAAATATATACACCTCGTAGATGAAGTTCGGAGGACTGAACTAATACTAAGGAGAAACATAGAGGTAAGTGTGTAACTACTGAGTAGTGTAGCATAATATTATTACATATATTTATGATGTGTAGAACATTTGACAATGAAATGTATAGATTAGTAAACAATAATAGCAAATTTTCTCATTCTAACAGCCAATTTTGTTAATTATAACTTATTATTAGCTTTTAGAACAAGAAAATTTGCTATTATTAATTATTTCAGCCAAGAATGACTGAATCATTAGCAACAAATTAGCTATTATTGACCATGTATCTAAAAAACGTCAAGAGATAGTACAACCTTACCAATTGATTAGAACTGAAAGAGGAAAAGAGGGTAATGTATCTCCAATTACTCAAGGATGTGACTGATAACATAGAACTGAGGAGAAGAAGATAAAAAGAATTCTTGTGCCCTCAGTCACCTCATACGCCTGTGACTTACAATAGCATACGATAATAAAAATGTATTACACCACATTTTCGATTGAACTAAATTCTTTGGGGAGCAGGTGGGAGACGTGCATATGAAGATGCCTGTGTGTGGCCTCTATCCCATAATAGGCGTGCACAATCATGGGGAGAGGGTTCGGTAGACCACTAGCACAGACAGAGGAGTGGGCTGCAAGAACCCATGGTCATAAACATTTCTCCTTCAAACTCCTGGCTACGCTCAAACAACATCAAGTTTATTGACGACGGGCTCATTTTATTTGTTCAATTGTTTAATGCATATCAGAATTATGTTGAACTTGTGGCACATGGGAAGGCCTTTACAAGACATTTATATTATAGTATCACCAAATATTTTTCTCTTTAGGAAGTCACAGCAACTAGAGAACAGAATCTACAATTGATGATTCAGCTGCAACAGGAAAGATCTAAATTAAAGAATTGGAGTACTGAGAAAAAAACTTGGCAAGAAGAATTGTCCGTACATCAAAACAGGGTAAAACGATTATTTCTTCAGATTTATTAAATTATCAGTATTTCGGTAAAAGACAACTTTAATAGACCTCAAATGAAACACAACAGCTAACTTATCAAATTTATATGCTCAGTTTCAGTTGACAAAATAACAATAATTGAATCTGTAACTGCATACATCCTCCTAGCATAACTTGACGATTTTATATCCAAGTTAATTTTAGTACTTTATCTACATTATATAATATAAAACAACTGACTTTATTTTCCTTCCTAGGCTATGATATTTGAGCGTGATTTCATTCAAGAGAGACAAGATCGTGAGAAAGCTCATTCCTTGTATGCAGAAGCGGAAAAACGTTACAAGCATCAGCTAGACTCCTTGTCCATTCAGTTGATAAAAGTATCTCAAGAGCTTTCTAGTAGCCACATGAGTACTGCTGACAGAGGTAAAAAGAAAGCTATACAAAAGAAGGTGAGTGCAATGCTAACAGTAGTTGGTAAATGATGCAATATGTTGAGTTGAACTTAACTTTAAAGTGTGAGTTATTAAATCATAATAAAACACTTCCTCTAACATAACAAGTTGCTTAACTTACTCATGCCGTTTGCTTCATCAGTTCAACAATTTGACATCATTCTTATATCAAACACTTTTTGTGACAATTAATCATCAATAGTCATCAAAATATATTATTAACTTCTTGCAAGAGTTTGTGATATGGTGAGAATTTCATGAGCAGTCTATTGTATTTCATGAGCCAGAGGTAGTGAAGATGAAGCCTGAAAGTGAAATATCTTGCTAAATCACTCTGATGAGTGTTACAAGTGGGTGTATTCTGTGCTCAATATCTTAACTGCCATAGTTTGTACTAGGGTAAGTAACTCAAGGTGTAAAGTTGGCTGTAAAACTCCGAGTGTTAGTTCATAGGGGTTGTTCACATCCCCAACTGATATTCTAGCAGCTGCATTGAGCCTGGCTAGATAGGTATTTTTTGTTTTTGTTTTCAAAGAGAAAGGTAGCTTTTAAAACCTGGGAACAGATAAGCTAAGGCTGGTTGCTATAACTACTGAGAGTAATGAGCTTGTGATAACACAGGTTGTGTGATACCACCTGAAATGCTATTGTGAAGATATTAACATCCTCCAAACGAAATGAGGAAAAACTATAAAAAGCTAAAGTTGTAATAAATTGAGATTTTAATGACTTCAAGTCCAATTTTCCTATTAATTTTTTCAATTTGACTTAACTATGATGCTATATTCACTGCATTAGTTATCTATTCTCACTAAGAACTTCATACATCAGCTTCTTTTGTTTTCTCTTATTTACTTCGGTGGGTGTTTTTCTAGCATATAATTTATATATTGCACTTATTATTGTACTCTGCAGGAAATGAGTGATCCACTGTCCAAATATACAGTTGATGAAAACAATATTAAATACATAAAGAAGGACATTGGGAAAGGTGCATATGGCTCTGTGTCATTAATAAGCATGAATGAAACTATTTGTATTGAAAAGAGCTTACATACGTTTTTACTTGGCATCCATGACGAGGAAGATGGAGTAGAAGAATCAATTCAATGGAAAAAATTTCGACAAGAATGTGATTTGTTATGCCAAATGCATCACCCAAATATTGTCCAATTCATAGGAGTCCGTTATAAAGGGGACAGGCATAACTCTAAGCAAATACTCTCTCTAGTTATGGAGTACTTGCCATCGAGTGTTGAAGAATGCATTACAGAATGCAAAGACGAAGGATATAAAATTCCTTTGAGTATTATCTTGTCAATATTGAAAGATGTGTCTTGTGGCTTAATTCATCTCCATTTAAACAAAGTCATTCATAGAGACCTGTCTGCTTCAAATGTGTTGCTGACATCAGGTCTGCAGGCAAAGATAGCTGATCTTGGAGTTTCTAGACTACTGAACCCCTTGGAATTAGTCACTATGACCCAGGTGCCAGGAACTCCATACATACTACCACCAGAAGCCTATGAACTCAATCCTAGTTATACATTTCAATATGATATATATTCATTTGGTGTCCTGTCTGTGTATTTTCTTACACAAAAGCTTCCGTATCCACCAGATTTTGCCAACATTATTCAGAGCCTGACCCAATATTGTAGTCTAAGTATGAAAACTATCGTGGAAAGCTGTGTAAGGCGTCGCCCGATAGATCGACCTTCATCTATCAAATTAAGCACTGAACTTGCTCATCATATACACAAGTACAAATTCAACTTTTGTAGAGACAAAATATCATTTTTATCCAATACAAGAATTGGAATGAAGATGATGGTGAGTTTGCTAGCAGTACCTATTTCTGCTATTTCTATCATGTGCATTTGTTGTTTGTTTGTTTTAATTATTTTATTGTTTTCTTCTTGTTGTTTTTTATAGCTGATGTGATTACAATACTGTGTATGTAACATAGTTTATGCGAGAAACATTAGCTTTCAGAGCTCATACATGATTAAATGTGTTCAATTTTAATTTATGAAATAATCAAAATCAGTATTAGTGGATAATTTTTGGTGGATATATATTTCGGCATCAATTTTGAGAACAATGTTTGCCGTATCAGCATTCAAAAGAGCATACAATGATAGGGCAATTTTAATTACAAAGTAAATACACAGAAGTAGCTAAGTATACACTTAATTTTTTTCATTCCTTTCACTATAATTTGAAATTGCTTTCAACAATCTTAATTACAGTGATACGCATCGCAAGTTTATCCTTTACTTTGTCTATTTCATTTTTGTTATGTAGATGGCACCTGAAGATATACATCAATAGCACTCACTGTCAATTATTGTATATTGGGTTGAATATTTCAATTTTTTTAAACTTTTATACAGCTTTTGAGTTAATACTATTTGTTAATCGTGAGCTCTTTATCTACAATATAATATGAAGAAAAATGTGATATTAAGATTTTTTTTTACATAATTAGAATATATTCAATCCAGGCAATTATTGTCATTAGTTTAAATTGGTCAAACTTGCTATGTATTACATAAAGAGTTGATTTTAAAGAGTTACTCTAGTAGTCTGATAGCCAATAGTGTATCAAAAAGGGTTTAATATTAGATTTAGTAATGGTCTAACATTCAAGATTAGAAATTATTGTGTGTGATGAAACATCTGGGTAAGTCACTTTATACATACACCTACATGACTGAGTAGAGTACACAGGGGGAAGTTTTAGAGAGAGAAAAGTTGTTTTCTAATACACAGATCCCCTCTCCCTACCTCTTTCTCTGTCTCTCTTCAAAACTGTTGTTTGGGTCAGGAGAGGAAATAAAAATAAAGTTGTATATGATCTAGGAAAGAAAGTGTATAGTAATTGTAACATTCTTATATAGTAGTGTGATATAAATTTCTTGCAGCTGAAAAAGCTTTTTTCAAAAAGGTGACTCCAGATAAATGCAATCATAGTGATGTGTTTACCTCAAAGTCACGAGTTTGCTATGAATATTGTTATCGATATATTGGACCTGGACCTAGATTTACACTGTTGTTGTTGTTGTTGTTTTTTGTTCTTTTTTGGCATTCCTTGCGAGCAAGAATTTTAGGAAAGATGGCTACACCAGCAGTAGGTTATTCAAGAAAGCATCAATACCTGCGAGTAATTGTTTCGGGGCACATTTTTGGGGTTTTCGGTGCATTCTGATGCTGCCAGATACACTACTTAATTAGCTAGAATCAGTTGCGGAAGCACGAAACAGTAACAGAATATTATTATAATATGTAAATAAGCAACTAGCTGAGTCAGTTTAGAATAATGTAGCAACAGTTCATAGTAACAACAAGCGGTGTGGTCTGTGTAATGGTGAATGGGTGTGACATCCAGTCCTGGATATATTGTTCCAGAGAGAGGTTAATATCTATGCAGTTAGCCCTAAGTTAGTTAGGGCTTATATTTCAACTAGAATTAAAGTAAATGTAATATGAATAACGTATAATTTATTTTTGCATCTGATGTTTCTATTATTAATATAAAAAATACATTAAACAAATGCAAAAAAAAAGAAAAAGAAAAAGAATTTATAAATATCGACCATAGATTCAGCATTAAGCATTCTCTAAATTAATTGGAATTCCAACATAGAGGGATTATGCTTGATTGTTATACTTGTAGCTACTGTA